>Ga0206130_10000421_pt1 | contig 72495 bp, 72 predicted proteins | sample Helgoland_Spring_9_FD_148637 | JGI IMG/M metagenome (GOLD analysis project Ga0206130, IMG submission 148637) | Pelagic subsurface seawater microbial communities from Kabeltonne, Helgoland, North Sea - Helgoland_Spring_Bloom_20160512_1 | ecosystem: Environmental > Aquatic > Marine > Epipelagic ... | reverse complement strand
GTCTGCATTGAAATCTGCAATACTAAATAAATTCCCAAATCAAGACCCTGAACTCATTTTAACACAGTACCAAGACAGAGAAGGACAACGTATCATCCCTGGAAGATACACTAATCAAGATAAAAGTAATAGTAAAAATGGAGGTTTTACTGTCTCAATTGTACGCGATAATGTCTTCTCTTATGACTATGTTTTTACAGTAAAGTTCATCCATAATGTATCATATTTGACAACTGTACCTGTACTAATCGATTCCGTTATTCGTTTAATTATGCATCCAAATGGAGACATGAAGAAAATTTGCAAGATTGTAGAACCAATACAAGACAAAGAGTTTTTACAACACACAAAGTATAATGATGAACTCCCTAAAACTTATGAAACTGAAATTCCAAAAGAAAATGAAAATGAAACTGAAAACATAGTATTAGCAGATGATTTATGGTCACACGCAAGTGAGGACGTTTCTGAAGAAGATGATGAATTATCAGATTATGTACAGGAAAAAGAAGAAGATGATGAACTTGAAATTGCAGAATCAAACACAGATAAGGGTTTTACAGTAAAAATACCTGACGCAGATGCAATCCCAGAAGATGATGGCAAAAAAAATGAAGAAGTTGATGCTGCTGCTGTTGATGATGACGATGATGTTGATGTTGATGTTGCTGCTACTGATGATGATGATGATGATGATATCAGTTTAGATGACATGTATGAAAGTGATAATGAAAGCAAAAATACGAATAACCAAGAACAAGATGACGAGGAAGAAGAAATGATGATGGGAGGAGTGGTAACGGGAGGAGTGGTAGGAGGAGTGAAAAATAAGGATAAAGAATGGAATTCCATATCAGACTATTATGCTGCAAGAATTAAACAAAGAGACCCTGAATTACACGATATAATTTCAGGACAGTATAATCGTCGTGTGAATGTTCAACATACTGATAAACCTGTAATTCTTACGGAAAGCGAGTTGGTAAGTCATAAAGAATTCATTGATGAACAAAAAAAAATGGACAAAAATAATTTTTACCAGAAACACTTGAAGTATCGTAAAAAAAACGGGCAAGATTTGTATTATATATGCCCAAAATATTGGTGTACAAAACCAAATATGGAAGGACCAATAACAGAAGAACAAGTCAAAAGTGGTTATTGTGGTAAAATAATACAACATCGTAGTAAACGTAAAGAAGATGAGTTCATTATTGAACATTATAAAGATAAAAAAAAAGAAGGTGAAATCAAACCTTATCCAGGATTATTAATTCCAGGAGATAATGACAAATACGATAAAGATGGCAATCCTATATGTTATCCAAATTGTTATAAAAACTGGGACGGTTCACAAGCAAACGTAAGAAATCAATGTAATCCTAGTGTGTACGAATCTGCTAATAAACAAAAGGATAAATTAGTAAATAAAAAAGCAAAGAAAGGGAAAGAAGAAGAAAAAGAAAAAGAAAAAGAAAAAGAAGAAAAAGAAAAAGAAGAAAAAGAAAAAGAAGAAAAAAATGATGAAGAAAATGTTCAAGGAAACGATGAACAAGAAGACCCCCTTCCGACAATTAATTTTAAACCAATTGATGTAAATTTGAGAGAAAAAAAGCGGGAAATATTAAGTGAAAATAGGCTTTTGACCAGTAAAAGAATGGGCAAATTACCATCAATTGTACAAAAATTTTTACAATGTGAGTTTAACGGAAATAGATTGACTGCAAATTCAACCGACTACGCTCTTTTACGGTATGGTGTTCAAAAAGTAAAAAACAAAAAGGATACATTTTTAGCGTGTCTCGCAGATATTTTATCTTATGAAAGAATGGTCGAGTCTGACCAAATAATCGACGACGAAGAAGATATATCCATAGAAGAGTTCAGAAATATTTTGGCTGAGGCAATTACTTTTGATAAATTTGTAGGACTTCATAATGGTTCGGTCGCATCTGTATTTCAACCTTCGTCTGAAATAATCCAAAAACAAATTGTAAATAAAGATAAATACATAAAATCAGATTTTGCGAAACATTTTAAAACAGAAGAATCAGACAATTCATTCTTTAAAGCAACTGTTGCATCTTACGAAAATTTTCAAGCATATTTAAGAGACCCCGAAAGTACAGTTGATTATACATACTTATGGGATGTAATAAACACAAACAATGATAAACTGTTTTACCGTGGATATAATCTTATTATTGTTGAACTATTTGATAACAATGACCAGGTTGGTATAGTTTGTCCACACGCATATGCAACTAATATGATTACAAATGAAGAAGTGATACTATTATTGAAAGTAGGAGAAATATATTCACCATTATATTTGATACGTTCGAGTACAGCAGATAAAAAAGGAACCAGTGAAATATATCACGTACGTAAAACAATTCCTTACCTAGAAGATACCAATACAAGTCATCCTGTACATAAAGTTATTCGGAATATAATGAAAAATATGGAATTATATTGTCAAGCGAAACACCCTGTAACTAAGACATTCCAACACGGCGAAGATGCAACGACATTGCATAAAATCCTAACACTAGAAAAGAACAAAGACAAATTCAAAGTTATTGGAGGAGTATGGAATAATCGAAATAAAGTTGTTGGAATTCTTGTACAAGAACACAATTCCTCCAATAAATTTATGATACCTTGTTATGCTTCTACTGTAAACCATCAACTTGCATCGAAATATTTGAATTTTCACTCAATCGATAGTTCGGAAATACGAAACGCATATAAAAGTACAATCGAAATGCTTAAACGAATGAAGCGACTAACGAATTACAAGTGTGAACCAATTAATCGAATCGTAGAAAACAATAAAGTGGTTGGAATTTTAACTGAATCTCATCATTTTGTACCTGTTGAACCAACCGAAATCGGGAAAGATGGAAAACTCGGTGACGAACTGGATGACGTAGAACCTCTCTATGAAGGAGACCACATCAAAACAGATAAAGCACTCCTAAATGGCAAACCAAAACCCAAGAATAAAAAAAGTCATTACATTGATTTAGAATCACGATTTTTTATTACATTCCGTAATAAAATGAGACAACTAATTAACACCTTTTCTAAGAATAGGAATATACGCAAAGATATTATTACAGTATACAACAAATCAGATTTATCTTTCAAAGAAAAATTAGATGATTTACAGGAAAAACTAAAAGAATTAGGAAAAGAAGATTTTGTGTTCGAAGATTTCACTGAATCAGAACTAATGGGTATTCATACTGTACACTTATGTTCAGAAAAATGCAATGAAAATGGTGATACTTCATATTGCATAAATAGAGACGAAAAATGTAAATTAAAAATACCTAGAACAAATCTCAATCTTGAAAACACACTAAACGAGACAGAATATTACCAACGTTTAGCTGAAGAAATCTTAACTCATCGCATGATTCATTTGTATGTACTGTATCCTAATAAATATTCAGATTTCGGAACTGACGACTTTCTAGTAGATAACAATGAAATTATTGTACATTTCAACAATCTTAATGTCTCATATTTCGACAAGTTAAATATGCGGTTCAATTCAAAATATGTTGTTAAAAATACATATGAGACAATGCCTTCTGAAAAAGAACCGAAAACTGATATAAATTGGGAAGACGAAATACGTATAAATAAACAATAATATCTGTATAAAATAAATGGAGAACGAGACAACAATCATTGATGCTGAACAGGAAATATTAGACGATGGTGATACTTATACAGTAATCGACGATACACTTTGCTATGATAATATTGTACTGGTTCCTACTGTAAAATATTATTTATATGAGACAAGATACCTTCTATTATTGCCCTTTTTTACTTCCTCTACTTTCATGATTCCATTCATCTGGGTACTGTACACACATCATTATTTGCCAGTACCCACTTTTATTATGTGTGTTGTTATTTTCGAGACAATTGTCTCACTTCTATTTTGGTATGACCCTATAAATAATCAGGCAACCAATATACATAAGATAGATGGAATATTTGCACGAATATCTATTTGCACTATGGTAGCATATAATATTCTTTGTACAGATGAATTTAATTATATATTTTGGTTTTGTGTAGTGAATATGGTCGTATTTTTTACATTATCGAATTATTTTTACAGAGAAGGTAAATGGTGCACATCGCACTTCATACATATTGATGATCACTTATATCGAATATTTGCATATTTCGTACAATATGTAATCCTAAAATGAGACACCAACCCATATACTTATTTTGTCTCAGCATTACTCTCCAAATATAAAATAGAATCGTATACATTGTACCTTCATTCCCTTTTCCCTGTACAATAACATATGAAGGTACTAATAGTGCAAGGGAATAGACAAAATGCCACATATTATTTGAAATGATTCCTTTTAGTCTCAATGTCATTAAAAATGTAGAAATCTGTATAGCGAACAATATTGCATAGGCTATTTCCATATGCAATGTTTCACTGAATATTAAAAATGTAGTCGCACCAAATTGTGAAAATGCGTAGAATCGGTCTGCAAAATACTTCATTGTAATCGTCAAATCAGAATTAGGATTGTCCCAAGCCATATCTCTCATCGTAGTCCCTTTACTGTAAAAATGAGTTACCATATCTGCTGCCAAATGATGAGACATTACTATTCCAAACTTGAGACAATTTATGTACAGGTTAGGTTCATACCATTTAATGTCGCCATAAAAACTATGAAACAGTAAAATAGAACACGAACGAAGCGAAAATACAATATTATGCAATTGGAGTTCTCGCCATATTATCTGATTTGAAAAAACACGTGATTCTCTTATTGGAAATAAAAAAGAACTCAATGATAGTACAATATGGGGTATGATAAAATATGCATCGTACGGCTTATAATCAAACATACTTCCTGTACACAAGAATCTAGTGTATCGATATACTGTATGAATCAATGCTCCGTATCCCAATAATTTATGTGGATGTCGGATAAATAAAAAAGAATCATGATGAGTTCCTTTTATTAATTTACGGTATGAAATAGAATCACTAATAGTCATTTTTTATAAGCCTTATTATTGTACAGCTAAATATTTTTATGTTGTTTTCTGTTTTATTACGCGACGTCTAACTGGTGGTACCACAGGCGCCACATATGCTTCGTCAAGATTACTAATACCTGGGAATGCTTTCTTGAAATCACTCAAATTACCTTTCATCGAAAAGGGATTTTTGATTTCTTGATTGACAATTGGCTGAGTATTCATATTGAACTGAACTGAACTGGACTGTAAGATAGAAGTAGAAGTAGAAGTAGAACTGATAATAATATTGATGGTACATTCATTTTGTGAAATCAATAATCAATTTTTTGTCTCACTATAGAAAAAATTGATTATTTCATTAGAACCAATACTCATATCATAAATACTTACTTTTACAGTAAAAAACTAACTATGAATAACTCTATTATTAAAGAATTACACGAGAAGAAAGGCAGGTGTGTCGAATTGGCTAAGACTATCAAACTCATTCAGAGTCTTCCTCCTGATGTCTCGAGACATATCTATGAGGAATACTTTGTAGGTAAGGATTTATGTAATAAATTTATAGAATTATTATTACAGGGACACCCGTGGGAAAAAACTCAAGAACAGTTACAAGAATTGTGCAAACTAGTCGAACAAATTTTGAAGCATCCGTGTGTAGTAGAATACTTGTGCAAGAATTTACCACCATTCAAGCATTCTTATGAAATTCATTACAAGAAAAATGAAAAGGAGTACGAGAACATGAATAAACAAGAAAGCTTCATGATGACTATGCTTATGAAAAGTGCTGTATAAGTGAAAATTATTTATACATATCATATATACTGTACAAATAATGAATGAAGAAATAAAAAAAATCGAAGATTCATATTTAATGAATTTAAAAAAACTCAACGATTTTTTTACAAAATCGGTCGCAGATATTCAGGCTTCGAACATGAAACCGAAAACCAAAACCCATTACAACAATCACACAAATAATTGGTATTGTCAACAGAAAACCTTTTTAGACCAAATACGCAGTAAAAACATATATGACCAGCAAGTCAAATATGAAAAAATAGAAGAATCTAAAAAGAAAAAAGCTTGTCTCGTTGGTATTAATTATACTGGTACAGAAAATCAATTGGAAGGCTGTATGAATGATGTACAGAAAATGAAAGACCTTTTAATTGTTAAATATGGATACGACCCAAGAAATATTCAACTTATAACTGAGACAACTATTGTGAAACCAACCCGTAAAAATATTATTTTACATTTTATGAATTTACTGAAAAATGCAACCGCAGGTGATACTCTTGTTTTCTTTTTTAGTGGTCATGGATACCACGTACCAGATATGAGTAATGATGAAGATGATGGAAAAGATGAAATCATTATAACATCGGAAAACCACTATATTGTAGACGACGAATTCAGGGCAATTATCCAAACATACTTGCGCCCTGATGTACAATTATTCGGATTTTTTGACAATTGTCATAGTGGTACAATATTTGATTTACGATTTGAATACTTGGTGGATGATAACACTGAACAAAAAACGTGTCCTCAATATGTTGAGACACCTGGACAAGTTATTTTACTGAGTAGTTGTCGCGACGACCAACAAAGCGTTGACGCCAATATTAATGGCACATTTAATGGTGCGATGACATTCGCATTAGTGGAAATATTGTCCAAACCAAAAGCAGGTGTAACTTGGTACGAAGTGTTCAAAACACTCCGTATTATGGTAAAACAAATGGGATTCGCCCAAGTCGCACAAATGTCCACTGGAAGACATTTAGACATTCGAACTACTACTGTACAAATATGAGTTTTCATTACTGCATTGTAATAAGTATTTTTCTAAAAGATCTCCACATATATTGTCTGTCTGAAAACATTCGTTCATTTGAGACAACATTTTTTCACAGTTGTGTTGTTTATCGTTTTTCTTATCAGGTGTTGTTATTGTTGTACTGCTACTGTTAAAAATACGAGACACCGATTCTCGTGCAATGGAACTCCCTGTACCAAATGCAAACCCTTCCATTAATGTTTTACCTAAAGAAGATTGATTAGGTTGTTCTTTCAAAATAGGACTAGCTGCAGGTGGTGGTGAATATCTTGGTGGTGGTGAATATCTTGGTGGTGGTGAATATCTTGGTGGTGGTGAATATCTTGGTAGTGGAGGACTAGGATAACTTTTACGTGCCATTTTATATAGTTTTATAATAAAAAAGCATATATTCTTTTCTGAGGAAAAATTGATATCCTATTTTTGTACAGTGTAAAACAGAATATCTAGACTCATCATTGAGTTACACAATCATGACTTCACTTAATCACAAACAAATAATCTTGAACAATATGGGGTTACCCTCTGATGTTCTAAATATCGTAAAAGATTATGCATTTATAAATATCGAAACTCGTGCAAAAAAAGTAAAACTAGTAGCAGTACAGGAAATGAAGAGTTATTTTGACACCAGAAAAGAATATTTGGTCGACCGTGAAACCGCTAATAGGTGGTACTTCTACTACGGTGATAGATGTAAACGCCATCATTTTACAGTAAAAACTTGTGTAAGTTGCGGAAATTTCAGGTCGAGTGGGCATATTCGTTCACTTTGCGTGTGCAGAGGACCTCCTCCATTTGTAGAAGTACCTAGAATGCCTTCTTCAGTAGAATGCAATTTACGTAATATTGGTATATTTACATAATTTGAAAATTTTCATAACCTTTAACAAAAGTCGTATTTGATTATATCTATTGTACAGTACAACAATAGATATACTTTTTTTCCTCGAAATCGGATTTGAACCAATGACCGCCCGATATTTGATTTTTACAACTACAGTCAGGCGCTCTACCAACTGAGCTATTCGAGGTTGCGCTTCATATAGGGGTCGAACCTATGACCTTGCGGTTAACAGCCGCACGCTCTAACCAACTGAGCTAACAAAGCACTGGAGCTTCTGTTGGGATTTGAACCCAAGACCTTAACATTACTAATGTTATGCTCTAACCAACTGAGCTACAAAAGCATATTCGGTTTTTATCATTTTTTAGGTTTTATTATTTTTTACTTTTCACTTAATTGGTTGGTTTATTTATGCAGTAACAGGAACATCCTTCTTGAAGTGGTGCTTCAAGTACTTCTGAAGGTTGAAGTAGGTAAGCTCCTCGTCCTTGGAGTCAAGAAGCTTCTTAAGCTTAGCATCAGGGTGGATAATTCTACGGTTCTCGTTGTTCTGTAGACTATGCTCCTTGACGTACTTGTGGATCATCTTACTGACCTCGGTTCTAGCCATACGACTTCCCTTCTCCTTTCCGAAGAAGACAGCAAGCTCGTCACTGATAAGAGTAGGCTTCTCGAATCCAGAAAGCTTTCCACTGTTGTTGTTCTTCTTCTTCTTGGATGACTTCTCTGCGTTCTTAGACACGCGAGCAGAAATCTTAGCAATATTCTTGATATTAACCTTCATAGCATTAGCAGCTGACTGCCAAACAGCAAAGTTCTTGTTGAAGGCAGCAATCTCCTCCATAAGAGCACCGCTAAGGGTGTTCTTGTCAGCACCCTCGGTAGCAGCAGCATCAGTTTCAGCAACGACAGGGGTCTCAACAACTGGGGCCTCTACAGGTGCAGGAGCATCAGTCTTCTTGGTGGTCTTGGTAGCCTTAGCAGCAGCAGGCTTGGTAGCAGGAGCTTTCTTAGCAGCAGGGGTAGCAGTAGCACGAACCATCTCAAATCAAGTTATTATATGACTAATATAAGTATGTTTTATTTAAATACATTATTTACAATAAACATTTATTAATAAGTGTACCGTAAAACTGCACATAAATCTAGCGAATTATTTGAAATATGCGTTCATGGTATAGCATTTTGGGAATGAATTTAGTAGAATTTAGTGTACTGTTAATATTATTCTATTTGTGTATTATTATTACAGCAAAAAAGCGATATATTTATGCGTTACCGACATATCCTATCTATCCAGACAGTGTAGAAGAAGCAAAATACGTATTAGAAATCACCCAAAAACGCAGCGTTGACGATGAGCAGTTCTTTAGGAAAACTGATCCATCTATTGTCCATGCATTTGTCGATTATGTTGATGAACCTCTTGAAGAATTACGTGCTATTATTACCAGTATACCTATATTATTTACAGTATATGTAACAAAATATGGAATTAATCGACCTAGACCTTATCAAATGAATCGAGACATTGTACCAATGAAATCTACAACTGATAAAACACCAAGTTATCCTGCAGGACACGCTTTTCAAGCATACTTTTTAGCAGATGTTTTAGGAAAACGTTATCCAGCAAAAAAACAATATTTCGATACATTAGCTGAAAGATGTGACCTAGTTCGTGTACAGGCTGGAATACACTACCCCAGTGACGGACAATTCGCGAAACGTATACTGTACAGATTATTGAAAATTACAGGTTAGTTCATATAAAAAAAGTTTTTTATGATTGTCTCGTATAACGCATTTGAGACAATGATTCCTAAACAAATAGTTCAAGTAGCAATTGGTCTAAATCATAACCATTATATTGTACAGGACCAGATTAAAAAAACGAAAGAATTAAATCCTAACTACAAATACACCCTTATCACAGAAGAATCAGAATTAGATAATTTCGTACAAATGAATTTCCCAGAAGAAGTGGTAAATGCATTTATGAGACTAAATATATTAGTCGCCAAAATAGACTTCTGGCGATATTTGTATTTGCTGAAAAATGGTGGCATTTATTTCGATATTGATTCTGCTGTAGATAGACCTTTGGATGAACTAATCCAACAACACAATCAAGCCATCATAACCGCAGAAGGAAATCCAGATTTATATGCACAATGGGTACTTATTTTCGCACCTGGACATCCGATTTTGAGACAGTTAGTCGAACTTATTGTCGATAATGTAGAAAATAACCGATATCCGAACGATATTCATAAAATGACAGGACCAGGCGTATTCACACGTGCAATAAATAATGTACATTCACATTTATTTGGTGAACCGATCACACATAAAAATATTAATTTCCATACTGATACTGAATACACTATTTATGATATATCTTATCGTATTTACAGTAAAGACATGGGAGAATTCTTCCGTTTCCAATATCCTGAATATTATGTACTGTATGATAATCGTGAACATTGGCGTGTTTCCCTGGAAAAAGGGAAACCTCTTTTAAGTGAGTCTTAAGAAATTGCCCAACATTTCTTTAGATTGTTGTTCCGCCACTGCACTTCTCAATTGACTTTTGTACTGTCTCTTTCGAACTTGTTCTTCATATATACGATTTTCTTCTGAGATTTGTTGTTCTGCAATAGAACGCTCCATAGGTTTCACATCGTGTCTCGTTCGTTGATATTCTTCTACTGTACGATATTGTGTAATATTATTCATGTCTGATTCGCTTACCGACATAATTGTTTGGTCTTTGTGCACTTTCCGTAAATCATCGAATTTTAATTTACTGAAAGGGTCTGATGATATATACTGATTGTCGTTCTCTCCGTCTTCTTCGTATAATCCTGATGTATTCGCATTTCCTGTCATCATTAATGGTACCACTCCTGTATACCTTGTCATTCCTGTCTCTTTTGCCTTGGTCTTCATCCTTTCGAACTCCCTTGTTAAATCACTTGCATTATTTACAGTCGGTGATAACTCATTTGTCTCATTTGTAAACCAATCATTCTTTGTACTATCTCTGTTTTTATTAGTTGTACTGTGTTTTTCAAAGAGGTCGTTAAACTTTTCTTGGAATTGTTCATTTGTCATATCACCCATCGTTTTCTGTATCTGTTTACGAGAAATATCTGACTGTTTTTCTGGGGCATATGTATGTACTTTATTCGGGTCGATTTCTTGTGTAGTACGAGTCGTATTCTCGTACATTCGTACCACCATTTCAAACGCTTTCTTGTAAAATAAAAAATACTCTGGTGGTAAACGTGACTTATCGGGATGCATAAACAATACTTTTTTTCTCGCATCTCTCATTGTGTCGTGTGTAATTGTATCTGGCGTTAAATTGAATAATCCAAGAATCTCGTGAAAAGAATATGTCTCAATCTTCAAATTATGTGTTGACGACATTTTTATTTTTTATGAAGAAAAGTTAATAGAATATATAACTAATATAAAACGTAATTATATTATTTGTACAATATGATTCTTGAGACAAAGATTACAAAGAGAGACGAGTTGAAAAACTTACTGGAAAATGAAAATCCTGGTGTTATTATCCTCAAGTTTGGTGCCACTTGGTGTGGACCTTGCAAATTAATCGAGAATTTTGTACAGAATCAGTTGTCTCAATTGCCACAAGATACTATCAATGTTCTGAAAATCGATATCGATGAAGCATTTGATATTTACGGTTTCCTAAAAACAAAGAAAGTTCTAAAAGGCGTTCCAACCATCCTAGCTTATTTTCAAGGCAACGCAGGATGTTTCCCTGATGATATGGTATCTGGTACAAATGAACCCGAAATTTCCGCATTCTTTGCAAGGTGCATTGAACAAGTTTAGTTTACAATAAATAAAACTATTTTTACTGTAAAATATTATCTCTTCAATGGTTTAAATCAAACCACTAAGCTTCATAGCACGAATCATACGTGTCATACCAATTCCACCACCTGAACGTTCAAAGAAATCAAACTTCAAGAACTCTTCCAACTCCTTCTCAACTCTTGGTGCACCAAATAGACCGAATAGTTTCTCGGAATATTGTTTCTCACTAATATTATGGAACATATCTCTCATAACCTCCTTATCCGTGGAACGTTGTGCAGAACCAATCGTCTCCATACCCCACATTAGAACATCTACCTTCTTTGAAGTGGTCTTATCATCATCGTGCATCTTCATGTTCCAAAAAGGAGATGTCTCAATCGGAAAATTCTCCAAGAATACTACAGGACCATGCTCGTTACACAATAGTTCTTCATGTTCATTCTCCAAAATTGGTACATTGTACTTTTTTGCAGTCTCACGGTAATCTACTTCTTTCATAGATTCTTCTGCACCAAACCCGAGAAAGACTAATAGCTCCTTTTCCATCTTGACCAGCTCGTCCATTCCACCCTTGATTTCAAATTCGAACATAGGGAAGATAATCTCGTGTCTACCTGGTGTTGGATTTGGTTCTTGTCTGTAACTGGTACTGACACAGAAATACCCAGGAGCACGCTCTGGATGTTTCAACATCTCATACTCTAACCACATTTGGCCAGTCTGTGGAAGTGGGTATACTTCTCCTGCATAGTTATATGTAGCGATGGTATTAGGATCCTCACAAGCTGCTAAAATACTTAGGCGATTCTGGGTATGAACCTCCATAAATCCCTTGTTGGTGAAGAATTCTCTAAGCTTAGAGACACACTTGGTAAAGTCAGAAGAATCAATAATACTCATCGTTTTTATATTCAGATATAAAAAAAATTATTTAAATTACTTTTTTTATATAATTAATTCTTCTTTTTTGAACTACTTCTTTTAGTCTTGTTTTTTCTGCTTCTTTTTTGTTTCTTAGACGACTTTTTTTTTGAAGTTCCATTCTTCTTTTTATTTTTTTTATTTTTCTTCTTTTTTTTGCCTCCTTTCTGTTCTTCTGCTTCTTCCTTCTTTTCCTCTTCTTCCTTCTTCTCTTCTTCTGCTACTTCCTCTTTCTTTTCCTCTTCTTCCTTCTTCTCTTCTTCTGCCTTTTCTTCTTCTTTCTGTTCAGCTTCTTCTTCGTCGTCGTCATCGTCGTCATCATCGCTATCATCACTTTCCTCGTCTTCTTCTTTGGACTCTTTCTCCTCATCATCTTTGTCATCTCCTGTACTAGACAATGGAATCATTATACCTAAAACTACAATAGTAACTCCAATAAAACCTACAGCAGCGGCAGGAACCCCTGCGACAGTATAACCAGTTGCTTTATCTGCTAAGTTTTTAGGACGAATATTTTCCCACATTTGTTGAAAATTAATCTTCATAATATAAATTCAAACCTGTAGGTATTTATATTATCTGTAGATATATTTACTGTAAAATAAATAAACGACTAAATATTCACAGTACATATATAATATACAAATGTACACGAATAAGCTACATAACGGGATTGAACCGTTATCTTTATTTTACTTGTTTTGGTAAAATATGCTCTGTCCAATTGAGCTAATATAGCATTAGGGTACCTATTTTTGTTTGTTTTGGTCTCAATGCTGTACAAAAATGGTGCACCCAAAATAGGGAATACCCATAGATATCCCCCCATTATATAAATTAGTGGTTTCTATATACTGTTTTTTAACTAAATTATATTATCGTTTATTAATATATATATTGTACAGTATGATGCTAAAGAAAATCCGAGAGAAACTTACGTTGAAATATATCAGCCTTCCTATTTTTTTAGCAAGTTTTGCATTTGGTATGTTTGCCGTATATGTCTTTGAACCAGAAGACCGTAAAATAATGGTGTATCCTTCCCCCGATAATGCTGATTTTGTACAGTATAAAGACAAAGCGAATAATTGCTTCCAGTTTAAAGAGACAAAAGTGAAATGTCCTGCAAATCAATCAGATATTTCTAAAATACCTATTCAAAGTAACTAATTTTATTATTTCATTTGAGCCGTATAGAATATTTTTGTACAGTTTAGATATAGAAGAATACTGTAAAAATGAAATTGACACGTTTATTATCTACAAAGTTCGGACGAATAATGATTTCTATTTTGATGGGTTTAGGACTTGCTACATTATTTCGTAAAGCCTGTAAAGATAAATCATGTTTGTCTTTTAATGGACCTGTTATAAGTGAAACTGACGGTAAAATATATCAATTCGGAGAATTTTGTTATAAATATGATTTAATACCTACCAAATGTGACCCAATTAAACGCACCGTAGAAATCGATGACTCTGTTGCACGTACTGTAAAAGAAGAACAGAAAAAAGAAGAGGAGTCTAAAAATTCTATGTTTTCTTTTTTGAACCAGTGAAAAAACAATAATTCGTTATTATGAATATCTTTAGATAGCCCTATTAGTCTATACAAAGATATGGCAAACCCTAATCCAACATATACTACAAGAATTATGGACCTTCCCGATGCAAATAATAATCCTGTAGCATCGACGAGTCAACCTCCTACAATGCAACCACCTGGTAGTGGTAATGAAATGGGGCCTACGACTTATGCACCAATTGATAATCACCCAAACCCATATGGTCACCCACCGCCTTCTGTACCAATGGTCCCACCAACCCCTTCTCATAATGATAATATGCGTATACAACAATCTATGGAAGAACAATTGCAACAATTACCCACACAGAGTTTACCAAATCGAGACATTCCTATGATGAACGAATCTTACACTCATGATGAACAAATTCAGCAAAATTATATACCTCCTATCCCTGCACCTGTAAAAAGAACAGCAGAATACATTAGACAATATGACGAAGCAACCGAGAGAAAAATACAGGCACATCAAGACGTAAAAGAAAAGCAGTCTCGTATGGACATTCTAATCGAAAAAGGACAAATTCCTCTTTTAGTAGCTATATTATTTTTCATTTTTCATATGCCTATTCTCAATGTATACGTATTCAATCGATTATCATTTCTATCTATATACAGTGACGACGGACACTTCAATACATATGGTCTTATCATGAAAAGTATGCTATTCGGAAGTGTTTTTTACAGTTTGTCTCAAGCAATACAATGGTTAAGTGAGTTTTAATTTAAACCCTCGAAGATTTAAAATCGCACCCTTTGGGCGATTTTATCTCTTTATCGGTCACGACCGTTGTAGAATATAAATCCGCTGTGCGGATTCAATTCTTCAACGGTTTAAACCCTCGAAGATTTAAAATGGGACATTTCAAATCATAGAGGGTCAGATCCCAGTAACGTTTTGAAATGACGCCCTGAAAGGGCGTCCCATTTCAAATCTTCACTGGTATAAATCTTCACTCCTATAATAATAATCATATACATTATTATACAAAATGATTTTTTATGCTTTTGAGGATACAATAAAGAAACCTGCAATGATAACTCCTTGGTCTATCGTTCATTTTTTGGCAGGTATTGTACTATATTGTTACGCAAAATATATTTGTAGAGGTGTCTCACAATTGAACGCCGTTTTAATTACGTTGTTCATTCATACTGTATATGAAATAAAAGACTTGATGTTATATTTTGGGTTTACATCAAAAAATAACTACTTTACTAATAATAGTCTCACGAATTCAATTGGAGACACCATTTTTGCATTATTAGGCGCTCTAGCAGTAATAATGATATCACCAAAGCTAAATCGTACGTTTCTTTTTACAGTTACTGCAATTTGGATTTTTCTTGCTTTCATTTGTAAATATTATAGAATGGGATGAATTCATTTACTGAAATAGTCATCTCTTAAATCATTCATGTCTTTGTCACTAATTCTACCTTTTTTACCTAAAAATAGTTTGATAACATCATCCGCACTAAGTTTCTTACCATCTTTTTCTCGAATTAACATTGTAATAATGAAAAATAAACTGTACATACCACATTCATTGTTTTGTCTCTGATGATCCATTTTCTTATTTTCATATCTCGCAAATTGGATTTGTGGAACCATCTCTTTTCCTTGTCTCATTACTGTATTTATGAATCGATTTATTTCACTTGGTATAGGGTCTGATGTACTGTCAAAATAAAATATAAATCTCGCTTCAATATCAATGAAAAGAGACACCCAATGTGAACCTCCTTGATTGTGTTTGTCTAAATTGAAAATAACCCCAATCTTCCTTTTCCCTTTCACATATTGATCCTTTAGAGAGAAATTACATAAATTCGGACATACACATCGCATTTCTTCATCGGGTTTACGATAATCATAATCTATCGCTGATGGACCTATAAAGTAAAAATGTGGAAATGTTTGTTCATACTGTCTCAAAACACCCAATATGTCAAAATTCGTCAACCAAGTATTTGGTTTACTTCGCCATTCTTCTGGTTGAGGAGGCGCGAACAATAGAGACATTAATTTTGATTTCACATTATCCTTCGCTATATTCTGTACCCAACACGATTCTTTTGTACAGTATGGTAACCGCTTCTGTAATACCTGATATATTTCAGTTGGGTCTTTCGACACAATTTGTTTCTTTTTGTCATTCTGAAATCGATTATATGTATTCTTTAAATCTAAAATAATACCTTTTGTAAAACACGATTTTGAGACAACACGACGTCCGCGTGAATATGGACTACACGTGTCATTTTTCATTGTTCGACGTTTTTTTTTTCCACCTTTTTGTCTCAATGTCCTACTTTTCATTCCCTTTGTAATATTTAGAGATATTTTACGGTCTCTTGAATAATTGTTGCATCTTCCAGTATTCCAACTTTGATGGTTCTCTCACCTCCTCTGTTTGTCTCAAATCAACACATTCTGTAAACATTGCCTCGTCATCTTCTTTGTTCTCATCTTGGTCATCATATATTGTACAACTATTGTTATCTAAATCTTTCTCTTTAATGAGACAATCTATGAACTTTTCGAATGTGTGTTGTAATTTCCCTTTCTGAGAAGGCGTATCTAGCAAATCATTGAATATTCCCATAATATACTCACGATTCTCTTCAATTGTATTGTACAGTTCCTGTCGCACCGAAGGTCGTGTATCATAATCCATCCATTCATTCGATGTTAGTATTTTATCCCCTAAATGCCTTTTATGTTTACTACTAACGAGACAAGATAATGTTATTTTATCTACGTTGAAACTCGATTCTGAATTCATAGTCGTTATTTATTTATAATCTTGGATATAATATATATTAGTTCATATTATACAATGTCAAATACATCGAATTTAGGCGGACCGAGACAAGGACATTCTCCACAACAAACCGTTTTAAATTATAAAGATAGCACAATTACTTCTATGAGAGGTGTATTGAGACGCGGATGGAATACTCAATATGCAGCTGCAGGTAAGGTACAGGGTCTTGAAAGAATTCAAACACCTTTTCGTGCTGTAAACAATTCAGGCGATTATCTCTCCAGAAAGAATTACCAATGTGGTGATTCTAACCCAAGTGACGCAATGAAAGCTGGAAAAGGTAGACGTTTCGGTTCTATGATCGATAACTGTGATGGAACCAATATTCCTTCCTCTACATGCAATGTAAAATGGGTAGCTGATTCTTCTGATTATACCAAGTTCAGAAAACAACAAGCCTATAACCGTAACTACAATGACCTAACTTTTGGCGGATATAACAATGCCGCCTATGTAGACCTTATGCGTGTACGGTAAATTTCTAATCATATTGTAAAAAGATTGTCAATAATATTTTTTACAATAAATATGCAAAATACAGTTGAGACAAATAGTCCCAAAATAATAGGAGAAGGCGCATACGGTTGTGTGGTACAGCCTAGTTTACATTGTAGTGACCCATACGACACAAAAGGAAAAGTCGCCAAAATTATGCAAAAACGACACGCCGATATCGAATTAGATGAGTTTACAGAATTGACCAATATTACAGGCATAGAACAGTACATTATCCCTAAACCACATATGTGTTTCCCTAGACGAAATAAACAATTTAGAAAAACATTGAAAAAATGTGAAAATGAAAATTTCAAAGATGAGAATGTAGATTTACGGTTATTGGTTATGGAAAATGGTGGCGTAAATATGGAAGACATTTTGAATCACCTTATTTTTGAAATGAGTCCAAGAGAAGTCAAAATTTTTATCAATCGTTGGAAAGTATTATTAGAAGCTATTTGTTTTTTTAGAGAACATCAACTTATTCATAATGACCTCAAAATCCAAAATATTGTGTACAATATTAAAAGCGCACAAATTCGATTAATTGACTTTGGAAAAACAAAGCCTTACAGTAAATTCATCGAATTGTCCAAAAATAATGTAAACAACGAAGGTCTATCATGGTTCAATTATCCACCTGAAAGTGGCTGTCATAATAAAGAAGACTTTGATAATAAAACCACTTGTAAACCTTTTAGGAAACGAATACCGTACGATACATTTATTAATAAATCAGTATCCACATTTGATATGTACAGTATGGGATTACTCCTAAAAGAAACGATTGAACGTTTGAAAGACTACCGTAAAGAAATGCATAAAACATGGAATATTCCTAAACATTTCTTAAAACATTGTCATAAACTTTTTTCCGAAATGAGCGACGAAAACATAAAAACCAGAGAAAGCAATCCTCGAGAATATTTAGAAGAATTTCAAGAATTATTGAAAAAACATAAAATCGATATTCCTGATGACAAAAAACCAAACCCTTCTATTAATGTACAAAAACGCGCATATAATCTAAGTTATGTACCACTACACATTAGTGATAGTATTGTACAGTGTTCCCCTAAAAAAGTTTATAACCCCTTTAAGAAAAAATGTGTTACACGTTGCAAAAAAGGTGAAGTACGTGTAGTGAAACGTCCCACTAAAAAACGTATAAAAGGCGTGTTCAAGTGTAAATCTTTGAAACAAACACAGTAAAAAATAAGATACTTTTTTTAAAATATGTTATTTTTTAATTTTTTTTAAATTATTTTTAGTACTGTACTAAATCATTCTATAAATTTAAGCTACTGCTTTCTTCTTGACCACCTTCTTCTTCACTGGTGCTGGCTTCGCAGCTGGCTCTGGTTCTGCAACTACTTCTTTCTTAACTGGTTCTGGCTCTGCAACTACTTCTTCTTTTACTGGTTCTGCTTCCTTTACTGGCTCTGGCTTTTTCACTGGTTCTTCGTCATCACTATCCTGTACATATGTATTTACAGGTGCCTTCTCTTCCTCCTCTTCAACCACTGGTTCTTCTGAACTCTTCGGTATTTCTTTGTTCATTGCGTCTGACTGTTCGGGTGTAATATTTAGACGAAGTCCACCTAGCACAGACTCCATTACCATCGGCTTAACTACACACTGGGTTAGCTTCCACGTTAGCCCCCATCCTTTTCCTCCTACCCAAACACCGCCACATTGGATAATACTCATTACATTACTTCTTTTTGGTACAAATTCCATTGGGGTAGCTGCTTCATTATCTGGACAAGGGAATAACACGTCTCCTTGTGTATCGTACACCTCTACTTTCCACTTTCCATCATAACAAGGAACCTTGGGTCTAATCGTTGGTCCTTTGGAAGTGTCTACTACACCTGTGTCCTTATTTTTACTGTATTTTAAGAATGAATAGTAACTATCCTCTACCAATTCTCTTGACTTCTTCCTTCCAAACCATACTTCGGAACTTCTTACTGCATCATTCAAGAGCTGCTCTTCAAAATCTTTCATCTTTTTCAAAGCTTCATCTGTTTCATCACTGCGGTCCTGGTCGCGAGGAAACTGTAGAGAAATAGTATACTTACCATCTGATTCTCCAGTCTGACTGTCTGTGTAATCACTAATACCCCACGTTACCAACATAGGGAGTGTGACATACAGACTGCGATTTGACTGAGTACTAATAATTGTTACGGATTTCCCTCCACGTTCATTTACCTTAGGTTGCATATACCTAATGGCGGAAGGATTCCAGTTGTTCATAGACATAACGAGTGCACTGTTGGAAGACATATTAAACGATCGGTTTGATTAAGAGTATAAACGAATAAGATACGGGGAGAATAATATTATGATACTACTAAATAACCAAAAACCTTTAAATCAATTTTCTGAGAAATACATTAATGTCTACAAAAAGGGGTCTGGTTTTCGTGTCAAAAAATATCAATTTTGAGACAAAAATGTGATGCACACGCAGATGCACTACTAAAATATTTCGCTAAAACTCTCGTTATTTATTGTCATATTCTTGATAAGTTTATTCAAATACAATCTCTGCATATATGGATTCCTCTCAAGAGAATACTTCTCAAAACGTTCGAAAATATCCATTTGGTCTACTGGTTTTGAATTAGGCGATGTCAACATGAATGTTCGCATATTCTTGTTCGTTAGTAAACGAGTATTGTCTATTATCAAAAACAATAGAAAGAGATTTGACCACATATACAGAAGAACGATTATATATACTGTAAACAAAAAATGTCTCAATATATGGCGGATGTAGATTTCAAAGAATCATTGTATTCCACTTATCCAAGCGTATCGGAATTTTCAGATTCCGATCTTGACTTCGAAAATAATCACAGTAGTTTTCGCTGGAGTGATTATTTGAGAAAAAGCATTGAACCAGGGCCTTGGTATTGTCTACGGTATTATTGTTGCTGGTGGAAAAATGATTATTAAACAGAAGCACGTTTGGGTTTGGGTTTGGATTTGGATTTGGGTCTGGTGCTATTATTTGTACTGTTTGCAGATCTGGTCCTTTTAGGACCAAGTTGTCTCATCCTGCGTGTATCTCGTGAAGGTTCTTCCACAGGACCTTGATTAAAGAGAGCGAGTACTTCTGAATCAGACAAAAGTTCACTGCTTACTTCTCGTTCATTTGTACTATATGTAGGGGTATCATGGTTCGATGATGCAGGTGCAGGTGTTAGTGGTGCAAAATATTCAGGACCGTACATATTGTATTTTAATATAACTGATTTTATGATAAGTAGTTTACTTTCTGTGGTTAAACGGCCTCCATTTTTGGTTGCATCGAAAAACCCCTTATTTATTTTTGCAGTAATATCAACCAGTAATAAGGGGTAATTCTGTCGAATATAATTTAATTTTGTTTTGTAATTCACAAGATTTTGAGCATTCGAATTTGCAATAATATTTCGTGATTCGGTTAGATACTGATGTACTCCAGGTCCTCTATGTCATCTAGGTCCTCTAGGTCCTCTAGGTCCTCTAGGTCCTCCACCTTTTTGTGTCTTTCTTTTTCTTTTATCTTTGTTTTTAATGCTTTATTTTTTCACCATTGTATACAGTACACCTACAAATTATTGTGTTTAGCATCACATAAAAAAAAGAAATTTATTTAATTTGTTAAACCATTACTTTTGAAAATAGTAAAATATGTGCAAAATCATATAATTTCAAAGATAACTTTCGATTTCATTCATCAAATAGCAGGGTAGTTCGATTTTCCACATATCTTCACCATACATTTTTCTACGGTATTGCTCATAATCCTTGCGATAACGCATCAGAACACGCTTAAATCTCTTAACAAGAGGGTCTTTACAACCGTGATTTATTTCGCTCATTATCTCAAATGTCTTACGGTAAGTAGTCCGTGTAAACCTCAATAGTCGGTCTCGTCCTTCAGTTGTCTCATAGTAAATCCCTTGGAATATAACTGGTAGCTGTTTATGTATGTAAATATACATTTTGTATCCTTCTATCACTCTGCTTCTGTGCATCTTTTTTGTACCAACAATGATGTCATCTTTAGGCGCTACACTTACTGCTGTTATGAGCTTTCCTATTTGTTTGATAGTATCATGAATCTGCCTTTCGCAGGTCTCAGATGACTCAGCAATTAAACGGTTACTTCTTCTAAACATTATTGTTTTAACGGATTTATATTTATGCCAGTTCTGGCTAGAATACCATATATGTACTGTACAAAAATCGTTTATCAATTTTTCCTCGACTTCATTTGAACCATCTTTACTGATATAAATTATTCACTGGTATAAAACATAAAGACTAACTCTCAATACATTTTACAGTTATGTACAGTAATCGAAATCGTACAATTAGTGATGACTATTACATCGAAAGAAAAGATTCAGTAGACAGTGAATCTTATTCTGTTTTATCATCGAGACATAATTCTATTGCAGAACCAGATTTTTCCGACACTAATTTTACACCTATTGTAAAACGAAATTACAGTAGTTTTGGAAGTCTAGAAAGTTTAACCAGTAATAGTAGTGTAAATACAAGTAATAGTACAGTAGTAATGGCAATGACCAGACCACCACCAATAGATAGGTCACCAAGAGATAGAATACCTATAGATAGGTCACCAGTATTAAGACGTACAAGACATTCGCGTGAACGTGAACAAGAATTAGCAACCCGAGACAAAACACCTACACCAACCAAGTTTCTGTATCAAATAGAAGAAAATAAGAAAATGGTTCAAGACATGATTCGAGACTGCAAGTCCAATAAGAAATAATATTATTGTACAGTATAGAGAAACAAATCGAAAAATGACGAAACACACCATTTTAGGCGAAGGCACATACGGATGTGTTATTAAGCCAAGTCTCAAGTGCAAAACCCGTAAAAACTACAAAAATAGATTGGCAAAAATTATGCGTGCAGAAGACGCAGAAAAAGAATTGGAAGAAATGGAAATGTTGTCTCAAATCAAAGGTATCGAAAAATATATTGTACGAGTTCCTCTATTATGTGACCCAAAGGACGATATCACCTTTCAAGGCTACTTAAATAAATGTCATAATGAACGTATCAAAATGGTTCCTGTAAATAAACTCAAATTATTACTCATTGATGACGGAGGAGTAGACCTAGACCATTTCTACCAAAATGTGATTCCATCTCTCAGTAAAAAAGATTTATCTATTTTCTTGAAATCTATTATAACTCCGATTGAAGCTTTACACTTCTTTCGAGACAAAGGGGTCATTCATCACGACATCAAATCAGGCAATGTTGTGTACAATATTCGTACTGGAAAGATGAAACTCATCGATTTCGGTCTCGTTATACGCAGAAGAGAGTTTTTAGAAAGAAGCCGTAAAAATATGAACACATTGGCGCGTTCATGGTCCTATTTCCCAAAAGAGACAAGTTGTCTCAACTACGAGAAATTCAAAAGATGTTCCTCTTACAATAGAATGAATTATGATACATTTTTGAACACCGCAGCGGATACATTTGACGGATACTGCTTTGGCGTATGTATGAAACGACTATTCACACATATGTACCACGACAAAAAGATAAAACTAGATTTCAATAAAAAATTCTTTGCTGAAGCATATCATTTAATGTCTCGATTGTGCACAAAGGACCTAATGCTAAGAGAACAAAATTATCTTTCTGTAAAACGACGATATGAAGATTTACTCAAGAAATATGGTTTGTACAGTAATGGAAAACCATCTCCTACAATAGAAGTTCGAGACATCGCAGATAAATTCTCTGTTGTAAAATCAATGGTCGCAAAAGATAAAACAATGAGACAACGATACCAGAAAAATAGCCAGACTAGGAAACGTAAAGCGAAAAAGTAAATCATATTTTTGTACAGTATTCTTTTGTAAAAATATGATTTTTATTTTTGAGACCGCCTTCTCTCCACTTCATGATCGAAATCTTTCTTCGTCAACCTGTACCCCCAATGTTGCAATACTTGTCTGATTTTTGGACTTACTGTCTCGTCATCCCATTTTGCTCTGCGTTTCAAAATCTGTGTTACCAGAAAACGCATAAACCTACCTCGATTACCTGCCAATGCCAACCATCTCTTTACCTGTCTTTCATCGTCTGAACAACGCTTACCATTGTAAAAATCACAGTACCAATGAACCCAACCATATGGATGCTTTTCGTTTATCCAGTGTTTGCCTTCCCAGAACTCCAGAGAAGTTCCTACTTTTACTTTGTATTTGTTTTTTTGAATGTCATAATCAGGAGAAGAAAGGTGCGAATCCTGTATTCCTGCCCACCAAGATTTAGGAAATTGTCTTCTATGAACATTTTTATAGTGTTTTCCAGTTACACGCGAATAAATAGGACGCCAATATGTTCCACCAAAACTGCCTAAACGAAACATTTGACGAGGGGTCAGATTCGGTTGAAAATCTGGATAATCTTTGAAACGTAGTGTTTCTTTGGGTATTTTGGACTTTAGCGTTTTGTTGTACTTGAGAGAAGGTCGGCGTTTTCGAGAAGATGAAATAGTCATTTTACTGTACATACTTATATTTTACTGCTACGAAAAAAAGGGTTTATTTTATTTTATTTAAGATTAAGATTAAGATTTATAAATTTTGTTCCAAACTTCATGTAATTCTTTGTACGTTAAGTGCGGCTGATAATATAAGACTAACCTTGTTGTTATTGATTCTTCACTATCCGTATATGCGTATTCGTCGTTCAAAATATATTTAATGCAAAACTCTGCCGTTAATTTTTGTGTACGTAAAAGACATCGTAAGTTTAAGCGTGTAAACTCGTTTTTTGGAAGAGAATTGTATCGTAATACATTGAATTCTAATGTATGAATGTCGTAATCATATTCATATAAATCATCATTGACTATGATATCGTAATTGAGTTCTTGAGACATATTGTTTGTACAGGTATTTATGTATTTCAAATATATAGAAAGTTTTTTATCAATTTTTCCACAAATGAGTGCAAAGAAAAAATCATTTATTCATTTTGGCTGTTGGAATAATTTATGCAACGAAAATAATACAGGTTTACGTGATGTCATTGCAAAACTGAAAACACACATTAAAAACCCCACTACTACTACTGATGTACAGTTTATAAGTGTCGCAGGAGATAACTATTATGCATTGAAAGATAAGAAAAAATTCTCTGACTCAACAAAGGTAAGAAATATAAAAGTTACACAGAATAATCAAGATGTTCTGAATAGTGAAAGCGCAAGTTATCTGTCTCAAAATGACATACAAGAAGGTTTTAATCAATTACAAAGTATAGACGATGAAATTCCTATAAATGTTATTTACGGTAATCACGACCTAGAAAACAATGAAAAATTCACAGTAGCTAACAATATCATATGCAATAAAGAGCAAATCACGGTTGAATTACCTGAAAATACTCAGTATATAGGAAATAATAATTGTCAAATGATGGAAGACCAGAAGAACGCCGTAAAAAAACTAAAGACATCAAACAAACCAAACAAACCAAACACATCAAATATAAACATAGATAAATTTATCATTCCATCGTTTGATGAAGATACATTTGTCTGCATGATCGATAGTACAGTTTACTCAGAAGATTTTAATCAAGGATGTTACGAGAAAGACAAACAAGTTGAAATTGATAAACAAAACTTAGACGTATTATACAGTTATAATAAAATCAAAAACAAGGAATCTGTAAAAAATATTATAATTATAGGTCATCATCCTATCACATTTGAAAAAGGAAAAAGTGTCGACAAAACGAAAGTGAACACACTGGTTAATAGCAATACAAATCAAAAATCACATACTAACAAAATTGCAAAAAATAAATCGAATAAAGATAAGACTATCCCTACAAATCAAAAATCACATACTAACATAATTGCAAAAAATAAATCGAATAAAGATAAGACTATCCCTACAAATGATTTTCTAGAATTTTTCCTGAAATTAAATAAAGAAATTAAAAAACAGTCACCCAACGCTAATTTAATATATCTATGCGCAGACACTCACCTGTTCCAATATGGTAAAATCAAAATCGAAAAAGGTGATGATACAGTGAATATAACTCAAATCATTGCAGGTACAGGTGGTACAACGTTAGATAAAAATATAAGTGAATCCAAAATGAATACAGATATAAATAAAGAAACAGGCGAATATACAATAACATACCAAGTATTAGAAAGTTTAAGCGAACACGGTTTTGTTGAAATTAGAAACGGTAGAAACGGTAGAAACGATGGAAATGTATTATTTACAGAAATAAAAAAGCCAACCATGATACATTCTACTCCTTCAAGAACGAGACATGCTACTCCTTCAAGAAGGTCTAGGTCTACAGTAAAAAATAAATATATACGTCTTGGGAATGGTTTAGATTTTCGGTTCCACTCTGTTAAATCAAATAGCAGTAAACGTAGTACTCGAAGAGCTAGAGTAAAAAGAGGTATTCTATATACAAGAAGTGCTCCTTAATAGAAAACGAGAGAAAAAATTGATTCTCTCGTTTTCACAATTCTCTGTCTCACACTTAACTCCTAGTGAGAACCTAAACTGAAACTATAATCATAATCCAATCTCTTTACTGAAATGGCATCCTTTATGAAGAAGCAACAATATAAGAAGAAGTGCAACGTTTGTATGCACGCAGGTAAGTCTGAAGATATATATATGAGTCATAATACAAAAGATGAAAAAGGCCGAGTGGTATGTCCCACATTGATGGCACAGAAATGTTCTTACTGTAAAGCGACTGGACATACACCAAAGTATTGTCCTCTGGCCAAACAACACGCAAAGGAAGACAAACGACGCACATATGAAGACAAAAAAGCTGTACAAGTACTGAAGAAACAACAGACAAAAAAGAAGGACCGCGATGCAAAGAACTACTTTGCAGGACTTTTAGACTATGACGACGAAGATGATTCGGAAGTAGAAGAAGAAGATAAAGAAGAGACCGCCATCAAACTGACCTTGGCGCCGAAGATTATTGTACCACAGAATAAAGCAGGAAACGACTTCCTAAATGCATTGAAGTCAAAAGGAGAAAAAGAAAAAGAAGAAGACAGACAACTAGTCGTGAAGCTCCCATCCATCGTCAATCCATCTGTACTGGAAGAAAAGGAGAAAAAAGAAAAGAAGCCGATGCTATGGGCAGAAATGGAAGACAGCGATGACGACGACGATTATTATTAAGAAACAGTAGAAAGCATTCAATGTATATTTGTACAGTATAAGTAGTAAATATAAAATTCATTTCTGATTTTAACAGTTAAAACTCAGTAACGTTTTGAAATGACGCATTTCCATTTCAAAACTTCACTGCTATATTTAATTAAATTCTCTTTTTTTACAGTTAACATAAATTTTACATTCTTAGTTATAAATCATTTAAAAATAGTTAACATTGTTACACTATAAAAATAGTATTACGTATGAATTGTAAGAATCAGTTTCGCACTTTATGTCTAACCTATTTAGATAAAATTAGAAAACATAAAATACCAAAGTTAGAACAAGGGTTGTCGAACGAATCTGTCTTTATTGAGTTTCGTGAACTACCTCACTGTGAAGTAATAATACGGAACTTAATACTTCGTACTGACAGTAGTTGGTCACATACAATTGTTTGTGGTAAAGCAAATCAAGAATTAATGAAAAAGATACGTACTGCTATATCGCCCAATATAAAAATAATTGTATTTGATATTCATGATTGCAATCTAAATATGTATAATAATCTACTTCATGACGTACGGTTCTGGAAAACTTTATCTGGAAATAAAGTATTAATTTATCAAGAAGATTCATTTGTTTTTCGTAATGGTATAAACGATTTTTTAAAATATGATTATATTGGTGCAGACTGGCCTCACCATAAAAATTCTCCAGATTTACCGTTTCAAGGAAATGGTGGATTTTCTATTCGTAATAGAGAGTTAATGATTAAAATACTTGAATCATTCGACTCAGAATCCACAAAAATCCCAAATTTTAGACATAGGACCCAAAAACTCCCAGAAGATGTATTTTTTAGTAAAATCATGTATGATAATAAAATTGGTATACTGCCGTCAGAAGATATTGCTGGTAAGTTTTCTTCTGAATGTAGATTTACAGCAGATAGTTGTGCAGGACACGCGTTTTGGATATCAGACCCAAATTGGGTAAGACGAATTCAAAACTCAATAAATAATATTGAAATAAATAATCCTTCAAAAGTTGTCCTTAGTTTTACCACAAGTCCCACTCGTATAAATAAATGTCATTTGATGTTAGAAAGTATACATAATCAAACACGAAAGCCTGATTTAATTCTTCTTAATATTCCAGATTTGTTTTCTAGAACAAATGAAACTTATGTAATACCACAAATTTTAGAAAAGTATGTGACAATAAATAGATGTAAGTTAGATTATGGACCAGGAACAAAAATTATTCCTACTGTAAAATATTTGCAAGACCATAACTTTCCGTCAGATACACTTATTATTTACTGTGATGACGACATCCTATATTTACCAAGTATGGTTCAATCATATCAAAACTATAATGATTATAATGTACATTGTATTGGGGGGGGTAATTTTTTAAACTATAACATATGTGGTGAACAACGTCACTTAGAAAATGCAAACATAGCAGAAGGATATGGAGCGGTCGGTGTTAGATTCGGCGTATTTCAAGCAGATTTTGAAGACTATATAGAAAAAGTTACAAGCGACTATGATATACGATTATCCGATGATGTGTATTTAAGTAATTATTACAGTAAGCGTGGGGTTAAAATAAAAATACATTGTCAACAATATTCTATTTTTGAATTATGGAAACGAAAATGTATTCTTGAATACGGTAATGAATCAGATGCTTTACATCTAGGAGCAAATAACACTTCTGTATCAAATGTAGAACGCTACAAAACTGTTTTGCATAAATTAAATGAAATGAAAGAGTTGTATATTTTACCGTTCTTTACTTATGGTAATATTATAAAACAACAACTTTTAAATACGCATTACAATATTAATCGTAGAGTAGAGTATTATTTGAATAAAGATTTTAAGAAAAAAAATCCAACAATGACTCTGATAAATAACTCGAACAAAAATATAAATTGTGATGAATGCAATTGTGTGAATGGTGATATAATTATGAAAGAAATGAAAAAAAAAACAAAACGCCCTAATTTCAATGCATACGGAAAAGATATGATGTCGTACTTATTTTCTATGAACAAGTATTGTAATAAAGACTATACAAAGAAAGCGTTTTCATGGAGATGGGGTGACAGTACGGAAATACCTCAATATAATATCATTTCGAAAGCAAGAAGTAAAGAAGACACACTAACTACAATATTAAATTTGAATAGTGTAAGACATTGGGGGTACGTTATGAAGGTACCACAATATGATATTCCGTTTGAAGATAAATTAAATGCTACAGTATGGCGTGGTGCAGTAAACGAATCTTCCGTAGAAAGGTACAATTTTGTTGAGCGATATGAAAATGCCAAAAACATGAATATTGGATTCAGTTATATTCCTTATTCTGGATTAAATATTGATTTGAAATATGTAAAAGGTAGTTTGACAATTTCAGAACAATTAAAATACAAGTACATTATCTCTATCGAAGGTAACGATGTTGCGTCAGGCTTAAAATGGCAATTATACAGTAATTCCATTGTGTTAATGAAAAGACCTACAAAGGTTTCATGGGCTATGGAAGATACTCTTATACCATATAAACATTATGTTCCATTATCTGACAATTATGATAACGTAATAGAGCAAATACACTGGTGTGAACAGCACCAAGATGAATGTAAAATGATTGCAAACAACGCAACCGAATTTATCAACCAATTTTTAAATAATGAAATAGAATTGTTAATTTCGGTAAATATGTTAAAAAAATATTTTGATTAAATTTATACAATTGGTATTAGTAAAAGTAATAGTAAAACGTTACTGGAATCTGACGCTCTATTCAAATGTCCCATTTGAAATCTTCAAATGTAAATAAAGAATAAAGAATAAAATAAAATAAAGGTAATATTTATTATATGTTATAACAGATTTATCATTTTATAATTACGAAAATACTACTATGACATCAAATAAAATAGCATTTATTAATGGTTCAAGGTCATACTTTGATGAAACAATGTCAGGATTTGGAGGAACACAACTCGTTGTTTTAAATATTGCGAAACAAATGTCTAAAAAGTATGATATTTATGTAGTTCATAATAAAAGAGAGCAAGAATTTATAGGTAAATCTGGAATAAATTACGTTAAAAATATTGATGAGAAATTATTTAAAGTAATTATAGATGTAAGATGTATTAGAAATGTCTTTTTAAAAAATGTGAAATATATACACTGGATACACGACCCGTTTTTATATAATGACAGTAAAAGAGATGCTAACCTGGGTAAGTATGATAATGTAATTTCATTAACAAATATACAAGCATCACTATGGAGCAGTTTTCGTGCTGTAACTAATTTTGTAGTTATCAACAATCCATTAATTTTAGAACCTACAGAAAAAAAAACAAATTACAATAAGCGTAAAATAGTTGCATTTTCTTCCAAAACACAATGGAATAAATGTATAGAAATAGTAAAAAATCTTAGGAAACTGGATAATAATATTACATTACACGTATGCAGTCCTAGCTATTGTGATATATCAAACCATTTTAAGCAGTTTGATTTTGTTGTAAATCATGGTTCGTTATCTCACACAAAAATGATGGAATTATTGAGTGACGCATTTGTTTGCTTATATCCTACTACTTTTCAAGAAAATTGTCCTGGTGTGTGTTATGAATGTATGTACTATGGTATTCCAATGTTGACCGAATATGTAGAAGGTAGTGGACTAAACGAAATCATACCAAAAGAATTCATTTTCCCAAGTAATTGTCATATTAATCACTACTTAAATACATTGGAATCTTGGTATAAAGCAAATAGCCGACCAAATTTAGTATGGAATGAAAGAAATAGAGAAATATATAATCAGTGGGATGAGTTGATTAATTAATGTTATCTTGAATAAAGTCTATTCTATCAAAGACGTTTCCATAACCTTTTCCCAATTTACCAGTTTGGCTAGCCAAGGGTTCTGTCCGTGGGTCGCACATCCTGGTATCGAAGTTACCAACTTACGTTTTTTTTCACGATACAACATAATAAACATTTTAAAACTGTTTGTAATAATTCCAGTTAAAGTTTGAATAATTATATTTCTGTCTTCTTTCAATGTCTTTACTTTTGTTGCAAATGTCATACACGTTGAATTTGTAAGTTTCCAATGTACAGAATCAGTAACAAATACTTTCGTATTTTCTCCTCCTCCTGATACAAATGGATTTGGCGTGGGTTCGATTGTGTATTTATCAGGGTGGTCATAAAGAGAAACATAGTCTGCATATTTAAAGCCTTCTAGTATAATGTTATTACTGTCTGGAATATGAACATAATCATCTTCTACAAAATAAATTATATCTTCATCATCAAAATTTGAAATAGCATTATCAAGAGCATATCGAAAGGAACCAGAATTTCCTAATTTTGTTAAATGGATTCTTTCTTTTGAAATATGTGACGATAAAAAGTTATATGTACTTTCTTCTATGTTGTCTGCTACTACAGTAATGTCGCAACCACCGAATACACTACAAAAATTTTTGAAACAGTTCTCTAGATTTATGTAATCGGGTTTATTTTTCCTATTACCCTTATCACTAAGACGATAGAATATGTGTAACTTCATTATATTTCATATTCAATAAAAGTATATTTAATATAATTAGTCTCTTAAATATTTACAAAAGCATTTCGTAATATTTTGGTAAATTTGTATTATTTTCAATATTGCATTTTGTCATTCTATTTTTTCCCCTAAAAAATAAGTCATCACAATTATTTATTACATTTTGTATTTTTTCATTGTTTAGGTATGTTTCGTTGTTATATTCTTGATGCGCAGAGTTCTTTATTTTATTTTTTATAAATTCTACATCTCCAAAATAAGAGAAATGCCATCCTCCATTACGAATAGTATGTGTTGTTTCATTCTTTCTTAATTTTTGTGGGTCTTTAATTTGGCAGTATGTGTTGTAATTCAATAATTTTGCTCCATACCACATACTAATATTTTTACATATTAAATTATAGTAATAAAGTTCCATTTCTAACTTATAAAGAGTACTATTCGATAATTTATCTCTATAAGATGATAATGTAAATGGATTTGGTATCTCATCGCAGTCAGAAATTATTATTATATCTTCTGGCTTTAGTTTCAGTTGCTTTATTCCACGGTCAATACACATTCTTTGGTAGTTTTCGTTATCCCAAGCATTTGCTGTATTCGGCATATCTTCTACAATTATATGAATAATTTTATCTTGAAATTTCAAAAAATTCCCTTTATTTTCATTATAAAACAAAGGTTTTTCTTTTCCAGAAAATGTATACTTCGCTTCAACTAATATAAAGTAATCTACTACATCTGATAATTCGTGCAACCTAAAGTCTAACATCTTTAATTCATTGTAGAACATAAACCCATCTATAATTTTTACCATAATTGTAATATATAATAATATTACAATTACTGTTTATATATGCATAAATATAATTTTAATATAAAATATTTACGTTCAATTTAAATATGTAATAAATTTTTATACAATATAATAATGGAAACTTACAAAACAATTATTGAAACAGCATTTAAAAATGCTGAAAATAATATTTCAAAAATTACAAATGATATTATTAAGATGGAAGGTATGACTGGAATAAAAACACGACATTTTTATAATAATTTACTAAATACAGAAGACGCAAGATATTTAGAGATAGGAACTTGGAAGGGTAGTTCAGTATGTTCTGCCATGTATAACAATAAAGCAAAGGTTATATGTATAGATAATTGGAGTGAATTTGGAGGTCCTAAAGTCCAATTTTTACTCAATTTTGAAAAATTCAAAGGAGAAAATGATGCGACTTTTATTGAAAATGATTGCTTTAAAGTAGATGTTTCTGAATTACCAAAATTTAATATTTATATGTATGATGGAAACCATACAAATGAAAGTCATTATAAGGCATTATTACACTATTATAATTGTTTAGATGATGTATTTATTTTTATAGTAGATGATTGGAACTGGAAAGATGTTAGAGATGGTACGATGAATTCTATTCAAAAGTTGAACTTAAAAGTATTGTATGAAAAAGAAGTTAGATTAACTTGGGATAATTCACACACTCCTAAACGTCAAGCATCACTAACTTGGCATAATGGAATTTATGTTGCTATTTTACAAAAACAATCGGCGTTAAAAATGTAAAAGGATATGTTTTTGCGGTTTATACCAGTGAAGATTTGAAATAGGACGGGAGTCATTTCTAAACGTTACTAGAATCCGACTCTCTAAGATATAAAATGGGATATTTTAAACCCTTGAAGAATTAAATCCGCTGTGCGGATTTATATTCTACAAGGGTCGTGACCGATAAAGAGATAAAATCTCCTAAAGGGTGCGATTTTAAATCTTCATCGGTTTAAATAATAGAGAGTTTAAATCTTCGAGTATTAAATATTTTAAAAAAATATCATATTAAATATTTAATATTTATAATATTAATTACAAAATTGTTGTGTAAATGAACAAAGAGGTTGAGTTAGAATATAATAAGTTGTGTGCAAAAAAGTCTGATATTAATGAGCATCTTCCTACTCTACAAAGGTATGCGACTGAATGCAATAGTGTTTTCGAAACAGGAGTTAGAGGTTGTGTAAGTACTTGGGCTTTTGTATATGGATTATTATCGAACAATAAAAAAGATAAAATATTACTATTGAATGACATTACAAATTGTAATATAGAACATCTTTTAAAGGTAACTGCTAATTTGCCTATAGAAATTAGTTATGAATGGAAAAATAATTTAGATATTATTTTACCACACAAGTTCGATTTAACTTTTATTGATACTTGGCACGTATATGGACAATTAAAACGCGAACTGGCAAAATTTTCAGAATATACTAACAAATTTATAATCATGCACGATACCACTGTAGATGGTGTAAATGGTCAAACTATAAGAATGGGTTCAAACGCCCAAAGACAAAGCGTGGAATCGGGATTTCCACTTGAAGAAATAAATAAAGGATTATGGCCAGCAGTGGAAGAATTTTTAGAGAAACATCCTGAATGGGTTTTGCACGAAAGGTACACAAACAATAATGGATTGACTATTTTAAAAAGAGTATGTTACGTGTCATAAACTAATTTTTATATCTTCTACAAAGAACACGGTATTCCTTTTCAATAAATACCGTGTTCTTTCTATTGTTTCCGTAGACCTGACAATGATATGAGAGTAAAAACACCATATCGACCAATGTCGATTGTATTAGACTGTTATAAAAAATAGTATTAAGTCGTTAAATTGTCAAAATGTATGTACCGTAGTCATTTATCACAACTAAGCGAATATGATTAGAATAATTCTAACGCATCAAATCCTCACCCCCATTATCAACCAGTACACATACAACCCATAAAAGTTCTTTGCAAAGATATCCAGTACATTATACATTGCATTCTTCACAAAGTATGGGAACATAAATGCGAATCCATACATCAGCCATAATACAAACATGATTGTGTACAGTATTTGGTTGATTCTATTGTTACCTACAAAGTTATCATAAATTGTCCAAAATGAAAACAAAAACCCTATCATACCTACTGTAAAACCAAATATTCGAGACACCTTTTGTCTTTCCGCCATAAAACCCGCCAAAAGCATTACCCAATTCGCCGCCAAAAATAGTAATATCGTACGCCAATTGTCTTCTAAAATATTCCAAGTCGTGTATAGTATACCCATATCTTTTGCATTATTATATTGGAAATATAATACTGTACCCAATAACATGATTGGTGTGGAAAGCATCCAGTCAAAATACCGTACATACGTTACCTCGTGTCTCAATCGTTTCAAGTGTAATACCAACCAAATGTAAAAACAGAATTCGATTAACTGTACAACTGTCTCCATTATCATAACGTCTTTCAATACTTGATGCTCTTCTGGTATAGGAATCATAATACCGTGTAAACCTACCAGACCTGTCAAAATTTGGAACGCCAATGAGACATAGGCAGTCGTAACCATTAATGGATTGTTATTATTTATCATAATTTATGTACAGTACTGTATAACATAACGAGACAAAATATTGAAATTACAGAAATCCTTATATAAATGATATGCAATAGTACATACAACTATAAATATGGCTACGCTTAAAGATAGTGGAACTTCAAAATACATACTTTTACCGCATTTGTTTGTGAAATATGTGACAAAGTTTAAGGAATATCAAGTGTATGAGAGAGAAAAATATATAGCATCTATTCTTGAAAAATTTTCTTGGTATCCGAAATTACTTTACTGTGATGACGAAAATCAGATACTAATTTTTAAGAATGTAGGTCAGGTCTTGACAAATAAAAACAAACCACCAGATATTGTGAAGCAATTTGAACAAATATTAAAAGATATGGCGTCGGTTAATGTACAGCATAATGATATAAAGATAGGTGAACTATTAGTTGATAAAAATAATAAAATATATCTTTGTGATTTTGGTTGGGGGTCGGTTAATAAAAATATGGATTGTGGAATCGGTTTATGGGCGTGTAAAAATGTAAATAAGCCAGAATGTTATTATGAAGATGCAACTACCTTAAAAAGACTTAGTTTAATTAGTACGGAACATTTATACGATATGACAGAGACACACCTTATTATTGACTGGACCAATCACTTTGCAGATTTAAAAAAAAAAATAGATTATCCATTGGAGATAATTGAAGTAGTAAATATGAACAAAATTCCAAATAGTATTGAAGTTCTATCTAGATTTTACGGTGTTCGAGTAGACGATTTCAGAGGCAAAACAGATTTTACAATATATATTGTAAAAGACAATTTACCGATTTATGATTACAGAGAAACTTCAAAGGGCAATCGTAAAGTAAATGTACATATGTTTGACCTGAAAATTAAGTTAAGGAAAGAAACTGGTGGATACAAAATTCATGCAACTGATAACATTCAAGAAACAAAAGACAATTTGAAATCTTTGCAAATATACGAGAAATACTACAAAGAGAAAACATTTACAACTATGGCACACGTTATACAAGAATTGAATAGGTATCCAGAACTTCAATGGGTTATTATGAGAAACTTCGAAGGAATGCCAAATGATGTAATAATTGATGAACATCTAGATGTAGATTTATTAGTAAACGACTATTACCTTGCTAAGAGAGTTCTAGATGGCTTTTCTGCGACTGATAATCGGTATGATGACGGAAAAAATAGAATTTTAAATTTTGTAAAGATTAATAATAAGAATGTAATGTTTGATTTGAGATTTGTTGGAGATAATTATTACGATAAACAATTTCAAACGGACATGTTAAAAACTAGGATAAAACACGAAAATGATTTTTATATTCCTAATGCTACTTTCCATCAGTACAGTCTAATTTATCACGCTATAATTCATAAACAGAAAATTTCCAGTACTTACATAAAAATATTCAAAAAATATGGTATAAAGGATGATGAACTGAATAGAAAAAGTTTGAAAATTATTTTAGATAAGTTTATGAAAGATAAGCAATACTCATACTGTAAACCAGAACCTTCAGTAGGATACTTTATTAATTAGCAATGCATTAATATATAATTATACATTAATATTTCTGTAAATACCTATCTATATAATGAAAGTAGGAAAATATACTTATGGACACGAAAAGATAAAACATATTAGTTTAAGAGGTGGCAGCTGTGAAATAGGCAAATTTTGTTCTATTGCTGACTGTGTAATTTATACTGGTAAAGGAGGACATAGAAAAGAATGGGTATCTGTATATCCTTTTGGTGTTCTTCACAAAGATATTTTTAATGGTGATTGTAATATTTCAAAACGATATATTCAGGATATTGACCCTGGTAATGTTATTATTGAAAATGATGTATGGATTGGACAAAATGTTACTATAATGCCTGGAGTTTGTATTGGTTCTGGATCTATAATTGCTAATAATTCACACGTTATAAAAAACTGTCCCTCTTACTCAGTTATTGGTGGTAACCCAGCTAAAGTTATTAAAAAAAGATTTAGTGAATATCAAATAGAAAAACTTTTAGAAATTAAATGGTGGGATTGGGATAATGATAAAATAAATAGAAATCTAGCATTAATAACAAATAGCGATATAGATAAATTTATTAATAATTATAAATAAAGTCGGAGGTTCGTAAAAGTGAATATTTGAAATAGGACACCCTTTATATTGTCATTTCAAAGCGCAAGAGTAAGCTATACAGACTACTATAGAAAATAGATAGCATTAACCTCAACCTCATATAACAACAAAAAAAATTGATACAAATCATTTATTATTTTTTATACAGTAAAAATAATAACGGGAAAGTTATTCACTATAATAATATTCTTCAGCAAAAATGAATTTAGAACAACATTTGAATGAACAGGTTTTAGATATGATGTCTCATATTATTGACAATGGAATCGTATGGGAAAACGAATTCGGGACTTGTAATCAGAGTTCTCCATCGAAAAAGAAATACACTTCCACCAATGATTTCCGCATTCATTATCATATCGAAAAGCATAAAGTTTCATTCAAAATACTACCCGTTTCAGATACCACCATTACTCAATGGCACTACTTTGATGGCAATCTTCCTAATCCACAACAAACTGTTCGTAAAAATAATACCATAAAAGCATAAAAATTACATACACTTTCTATGTACAATTTCAGGTCCACATTCATCGTATTCTTCTCTTGTAATCCAAATATCTTGGAATGTATTGAGAGATGCCAAAATCGAACCACCAATCCATACTGAATATTTTCTTTCGGGTGGAGTAATCACTCTAACTTTTATAGTATCAGGTGCCAACATTTTTAGTTCCTTCGTAATTCTCTCATTAATTCCTGGAAACATTGTACTCCCACCAGACATTACCACATTTTGATACAAATCTTTCCGTAAATCAATATCACATTTCATAATCGTTTTATATGCACTCGTATGCATACCATCGCACTCCTTTCCTAAGAGTGCTGGATTGAAAAGTGCCTCTGGACATCTGAATCTCTCATCACCTATACACACTACATTTCCATCAGGCATTTCAAATGTCCTTTCGCAATCACTCGATTCTTTCGATTTCGTCATTTCTTCATCGAAATCAAAAGCAACATAGCACAACTGCTCTTTAATATCCCGTACAATCTCCATTTCCGCCGAAGATGTAAAAGTATACCCACGTTCTGTAAGCAATTTCGACAAATGTTCCGTCAAATCACGTCCAGCCAAATTAATTCTTTGTACAGCATGAGGAATACCAAAACCGTCGTATACTGGTACAATATGTGTGACACCATCACCTGAATCAATAATCATACCTGTTGTACGTCCTGTTGCATAAAGAGACAACACTGCCTGTATACTCACATACATCGCAGGAACATTGTATGTCTCAAACATTATCTGTAACATACGCTCACGATTCGCCTTAGGATTCATAGAAGGCTCTGTTAGTAGTACAGGATGATCTTCGGGATTTACTCTTAATTCATCGTAAAAAGTATATGACCATATTTTTTCCATATCATCCCAGTTTGTTACGATACCGTGCTCAATTGGATACATTACATCCAAAATACCACGCTTAATTTGAGCTTCGTCTCCCACATACGAATCTCGCTGACCTGCATCCATTACTTCTAAATGTTTCGGTCTACCAACTACAGAAGGGAAAACGCAACGAGGGGCATCATCTCCCGCAAAACCTGCCTTCATCATTCCAGAACCATTATCAAACACAACCGCATTCCATTCATCGTCTTTATTAAATTCTGACATTTATGAAATGTAATATCTATAATGTACAAAAAAAATGGTGGAAATAAACGAACGCACTTTTTATGATTTTATGATTTTATGATTTAAGTTTTTATGATTTTATGAGTAATTTTTATTTTTCATATTTCTTTTATTTGTTGATGCATACTCATTCAATATTCTTTGATATGTTTGTTGTACAGTATCTGCAGTTGTCTCATTACTGCGCATTATTTGTCGCGAGACACTTTCATCCGTAGAATTGTCGTAAGTAAAACTTAGGTCCTTCACTAATCTACGGTAGTTGATCGTTCGAAGACTCATTATATATCTCATAAAATTATATTGTACAGTACAATGAATAGTAAAATATAATTATATTCTATTTTGTCTCATCTATTTCAATTTTTCGCGTTTCATTATGCAATATTTCCAGTAAACGACTTTCCAATTCGTCGACTCTTGTCTCTAACACTTTGATACGGTCCTGTAAATCACTATGTGACAATAATGATGATTCTGTTGTTGTTGGTACATCGCGTATAACAATCGATTCTTCATCTTGAGGTGGTTGTGGTGGTGGTGGTGGTGGCGCAATATCGGACAAATCTATGTCTCGCTGTGATTGATACTGCTGTAAAAGTTCATCCATATTTCGAATGACTTCTTCTTCCCCTCCTGCTTCTTGAAACATACTTTGTACATCAGGTATATCGGGTTTGGCGGTCATCATCTCATATTCCCTTTGTCGTTCTTCGAATTCTCTTACTGCACGCTCTTCTGATGTCTCAACTACCGTATGAGGACGTTCTAGTTGTGCCTTCAATATTTGTTGTTGTTGAAATTCTTCTTGTAACGCCAACTCTTGTGCATCTGGAATTACTGTACCTGTATGGTCATTGTACGATATATTCGTACCTGTTGGTACTTCTTTTTTCTCTTTTGGTGTTATTCTACTAATAATTTCCACTAGTGTTTTCTTATTTAAGTCTTGTAATTTCGTATAATCCATATCTTTTACAATCTGACTATTATAGTTTTTTTCTACAGTTTCTTTGAACAATTGCATTTTTACTGATTCCAAGTGATGAGAGAAAATTGGCGACTGATTCAATAATCGCCATAATAATTCTTGGTTTTCGTGCGAAATATAACGCGTCATTTGCTTTACTGTACAAATGATGTGTTAAGTTCATATATTTTTCATTGAAAGTTATTACAAGTGTTTATCTTCTTGTAAACATTTATGCTCTATCTTTATTCCGTTTCTTCATTTTCTTCATTTTCTTCATTTTCTTCATATTTATTTACTGTGTCTTCTAATATATCGTCTATCACTTGTGTTACTTGACAGATGTCTTGTTTTGGGTCTGACTCTGACTCTGATTCTGATTCAGGTTCTAGTTCTATATCTTGTACAGGTTCTGACTCAGGTAAAAAATCTTGGGTTGGTTCCAACTCTTTTACACGTTTAGGTTCAGGTTCATTGTTATACTCTTCTACAGGTACTTCAATACGGTCAGGATCAGAATCTTGTACGGGTTCAGGCTCAGATTCTTGTACAGGTTCTTGTACAGGTTCTTGTACAGGTTCTTGTACAGGTTCTTGTACATGTTTAGGTTCAGGTTCAGAGTCAGATTCTTGTACGGGTTCAGGTTCTTGTACAGGTTCAGGTTCTTCTACAGGTTCAGGTTCAGGTTCAGGTTCAGGTTCAGGCTCAGGTTCTTGTACAGGTTCAGGTTCAGTTACAGTTTCAGGTACAGGTTCAGGTTCAGTTACAGGTTCAGGTTCAGTTACAGTTTCAGGTTCTTTTACAGTTTCAGGTTCAGGTACAGGTTTAGGTACAGGTTCAGGTTCTTTTACAGTTTCAGGATCAGATTTTTGTACAAGTGCATCTGACAAATCACCGTGTAGAAGTACATTTGACTTATCAGTTTTTTTATAAAAAAGGGAACATAAATACTGAAACATTTTAGTATATTACTGTACTAAAATATTTATACTTTATATCGATTAACGTTATGATTTTTAATCAACGACATTTAAATTAACTACATATGTACGTGCAGTTAAAGCATTCGCGCCTGTAGCCACTACTGTATGTTGGTCACTAGGTGCTTCCAGTGTTACCTTATAGCTAATTACGTCGCCATTCTGAAACGGTACATAATAATATCCCGACATACCATTATACACACTTGTATTCAAATCTTGAAATCGACTTCCTAGGGAATTATGCATTTGATTCACCAACTCACGGCAGATATTTGTGTCTGCTGTACTATCACTAAGATATTTGGCATTATTCAAATTGCTATCTGTATTTGTAAGAGAATTGGATGTAATATTCACGTTTGTGAGAATACCCATAATCGTAGATGCAACGTCATCACATTTACTGTTAATATGTTCTACTACACCGTCTTCATTGGTAAACAAATCTGCACCCAAATACGTACCAAATAATTGTCGTGCAGTATCTCTCAAATAATCTTCTCCAATACTATCCCCGCCAACATAAGCACCATCTCCTGTAGTGACAATTTTCCCATTCTTTGGATTCAATACTGTAGATACATTGGTAAATGCAACCGAGTCAACATAATAATGAATCGATGAACCAGTTAACCGATAAAAAAATGTATTTTGCAATTCTGATTTTGGTACAGTATTATTCAATGTAATGGTAGCGTCACCAGAAATTGACCAATCCCCTGCAACAATTGCGTTTGTTGACATGGATACAGTTGTATTAAATGCAGTCAGTACAATATTCACCCCTGAATAACTTAACTCTACTGAACCTAGTATAACATTTGCAGAACCTAGATAGAATTCGTCACCTTTGGTGTGTGTTGTAATATCACCTCCTGTAGTCAATTGTCTCGTATACGCAGTTTCAGACGTCTTTGTGATTTTCCATTTTACAGAACTTGATGGACCTTCAGGAATAATTATATAACTTCCAGCATCCAATGGAGTGTAAATCGCTGCACCAGAGCTAATTTCACTCGTGTCTACCTCAGTGTTCGGTTTGAATACTTTCAAATTCGCATATGCTCTTTTTAGTCCTGGCAATTGTCCTACATTATCCAGCTCAAAGAAATTCTTCGATGCAAATCCACTTGAATCTGATACCCTGTCCACTAACTTTTTCATTTGATTGAAAGTATAATCACGTTTTTCAGTTGTAGTAGTACCCACAACAGCGGTGTCTGTTAAATCGATTGTACCAGCAAAAGATGTGAACTTCGAGACACCACTTGCAGATGCAGTAGGTGTAGGTACTTGGGTTTTCGACACCCAATTTACAGTATCATTAGGGTCAAAACTTGCTACTACTGCACGCAAATCGTCAGAGTCATCTCCTTCGCCAGAAATCACACCTTGATATTCATACTCGTTTAAATTGTGTCTCAAGTACAATTTAATACTTTGATATTTCCCTTGTGCACCTCCTCCCTGATAACCGAATACCTTACCATGTCCAGTAGGTAAAGATATATTACTATTCATAGTTAAACTCTGTGGAGCTGGATTACGAACACCCGCATTCCTAAATGCCAGGCTTGGAAGATGCATAATTTTTGGGCCAAGTACAATATTTACTAGTTGATGACAATCGAGAGCTCCAATTGCCGTATCGAAATTACCGTCTACTATGAATGTTTGTAGATTATTACAACTACTAATAGAGCCAGCCGTAAGTACAGTACGAGGAATTGTCAATGTAGTTATTAAATCCATACCACCAAAACAGTCGCCACCTATAGTATGCACGTGAGAAGGAATTATCATTGATGACATGCTTTTACAATCTTTGAATGCTGCCGTCCCTATTGTTGTAACAGTTGGTGGAAATACGAATGAAGACAAACTATCACATCCTCTGAATAAAGATACACTTAATTCTGTTATATTCTGGGGAAAATTTGTTATTGTGTGTAATTTTGTACAGTCTAAAAATTGTCCTCCATGATAACGATAATCGTTTCCCGCCTGTGCAAATGCAGTAACACCACTTAAATCAACAGTAAGTAACTCACCACAACCAGCTAACAACTGGTCTGGCATAGTCGTCATATTTGTTGGCAACATTACTGATTGAATAATAGAACCGTAAAAACATTTTACTCCTATTGTACATATATTCATATCTAATGCACTTAAATCGATTGTAGATAGATTTGTACAGTGTTTAAACGATTCTCGTCCAATTTCAGTTGTACCAGGTCCTGCTACAAAAGATGTTATTCCTGACTGCTGAAATGCATACCATCCAATAGTTGTAATGTTGCTAATACTTGATGGGTTAAATAACGCACATAATTCAAAACAACGGCCACCTACATATGTGATATTAGAAAACCCATTTATAGTTGTTAATGAAGTACAATTATAACAATTACCCATTCTTGTGGTTGTACTAGGTAATGTTATTGTAACATAAGCACCATTAGCCATTGTTGGTATTTGTATAAGAGATGTTCTTGCAAAACTGATTGTTGGCATACTACCATTAAACCGACCTTGAAAAGTCCAATAATCTACAGTTGTTAAATGGGTGCACACATCGAGACTAGTTAATGTGTTGTCAGTAAAAACATTTCGTCCGAGATGTGTAATATTGTACGAATTTCCATTTGCATCCTGTAAAGAATCCGCCATCACCAAATTTCCAGTTAATGGTGTGATTGCGGTTAATGTACAGTGTGAATTGCCTTCTGTATACTGGAAAGTATATGTATAACCGCCCGTTGTGTACGTTGTTGATGCCAATAAATTATTATATGCACCAATCGCATCTGTAAAAAACTCGTGTTTTATATTGTCATTCGTGTTTTCCATTGTCCAGTTCCCACCATATTTCAGATTTCCTGTCTTGTCATTTGATGCACCTATGGTCACATTCGGATTATCTTTTTTCAGAATATCAAAATAGGTTTTGAATTTAGGAATTCTCAATAAGTTACAGCCTAAAAAGTCGATTCTGGTTAAACCCATTGAGACAATTAATTGTCTCATAAATTCTACATTTGCAGAATACGTAGTTGTACCTACCGTCAGGTCTGAATACTGAAAATACTTTTGACCTCCGATGAAATACGGTATTTGAAACCCTTTGAGTGGGTCTAAAGGACCGTGACTTGCAATACCGATTCTATTCACATTGGGAAATTTTGTATTAAGAAACTCAGATAGTGTATCTGGTTCATGATTTGTATTTACAATTAAAGGATATGTATGAGAATTCACACTTGAGACAAATAACTCGTGGTTCATAATGCTTGTATCTATAAACAAAATATTTGTGTAATTGTCATAATTTCCTGAAAAGTCATATACGGTTGTCTCATCAATGTCATCCATTGGTACATCAGAATATATATAATATAAGAACAAAAACAATTACAAATATTCTAAAATAATGAACATCTATAGTCGTGCTAATGAATGCAATCGTTTGTGTAAGCAATAATAATGGCATCGGTTTTCAGTGTAGTATTCCTTGGCACTCCAAAGAAGACTTTAGGCATTTCCGTACATTAACTATTGGGAATGGTAATAACGCCATTGTAATGGGAAGTAAAACATTCGCCAGTCTAAAATTTAGACCTTTGCCTCGTCGCAAAAATTATGTATTAACTCGTCGTCCTCCCACAACCCCATCTATCGAAGAACGAGATGATTTGAAATACGAGACGCAAATGGAAAATATTCTTCTATTACCACAAATATTCGATGAGGTTTTCATTATTGGTGGTGAAGAAATATATAAATTATTTGAACCTCATTACAAGAAAATTTACTTGACACATATCCAAATGAAATCGGTGTGTGACACATTTTTTACTGTAGATTTACAACGATTTGAATCAAAAGTGTCTCGAACCATAGTCGAAAATGGGAAACTTTTACGATTTATTGAATATACGGTACCTGACGAAATGGAAGAATCAACTCACGAGGAAAAATCTGTTTCACAAAGAAGAATGCGATTTGACATTGAATCCCACAATGTTTAATATGGTTGTACCACACTTCATTAACTTCTCTTATTCTCGAATGTCTCATATTACGTATTAAAAATCCAGTAGCACAATGTGATTCTGTAGTAGCAGATAAACCACTATTGATTTGTTCGTTTATATAATCGATATACTGTTTTTTTTGCTTCTGATATCGTACTTGATCCATACTTACTTTATACCAGTGAAGATTTGAAATAGGACGCCCTTTCAGGGCGTCATTTCAAAACGTTACTGGAATCCGACCCTCTATGATTTAAAATGTCCCATTTTAAATCTTCAAGGGTTTAAATTCGTCCCATACATTGCCATCAATAAACCAATGGTGTCTCAATAATAGTGCATACGAATCCTGTACAAAATATCGTTTTATCGATTGTTCAACAAATTCTACATTTATTTTGTACGGTATTTTCGTATCAAAGTAGCATAAATAATGATGTTTTGCTAACGATTGATACTCGTGAGGCAACGCTTTAATATACTTTCCAATCATGCAGCTTTCTATCACATCATCTTTGGCAGGTTTATTGTCATATATTCGAATCCATTTTGTGTCTCCTAATTGTTTATACCAGTGAAGATTTGAAATAGAACGCCCTTTCAGGGCGTCATTTCAAAACGTTACTGGAATCCGACCCTCTATGATTTAAAATGTCCCATTTTAAATCTTCGAGTGTTTAAACAATTTTAGGTTATTGGTGTAGAAATAACAGTTGTACTGTATAGAAGGTACATCTGGAATGCGGTATGAATCATTTCTGTCAGAACCATAAAAGTATGTATAAAATGCTAAATCCATTGAAAAAATAATGTGAAGCGAATTTTTATGATAAATATAATAATATGACAAAGTTTATATTTATTACAGGAGGTGTTGTCTCATCTTTGGGAAAAGGGATCGCATCTGCATCTATTGGTACTGTAATACAATCCACCAATTCTTTGAAAGTTGGATTCCTAAAATTGGACCCTTATATTAATTTGGACCCAGGAACAATGAACCCTTTTCAACACGGTGAAGTATTTGTTACCATTGATGGAAGTGAGACAGATTTAGATCTAGGACATTATGAACGTTTCACTGATACTATAATGAATAGGAAGAATAATATCACTTCTGGACAAGTGTACGCAGAAGTAATACAAAAAGAGAGAAATGGCGATTATTTAGGCGCAACTGTACAAGTTATACCTCATATTACTGACCAAATCAAGAACCGTATTCTATTGTGTGGTAAAGACGTTGATATTTGTTTAGTTGAAGTCGGAGGAATCGTCGGTGACATTGAATCTTTACCGTTTCTCGAGACAATCCGTCAAATGCGTATGGATTTAGGTACTGTAAATACAATGTTTGTCCATTTAACCCTTTTACCATATGTCTCGTCTGCAGGTGAACAGAAAACCAAACCTACACAACATTCTGTAAAAGAATTGCGTTCCATTGGAATACAGCCCGATGTACTTATTTGTCGTTCTGAAAATAGTATCGCAGAACGATTACGAGACAAAATTTCTTTATACACGAATGTTCAAAAAGACAATATCATCTCTCTGGTTGACGTCGATAATGTATACAAAGTCCCATTAGTATTAGAAGAACAGAGTATATTGGACATAATCACACGACATTTTTCTTTACAGTATCAGACCAACGATTTGTTTCAATGGCGTTCTATTATTGAAAACTGGGAAAACTGTACTAAAACCGTGGTTGTCGCCATTATCGGGAAATATACCGAACTCACAGATGCATACAAATCCATTAATGAAGCACTCTTACACGCTGGAATACATTGTAACGTCAAAGTGAAAATACAGTACATCGATTCTGAGACATTGGAAACCACAAGCGGGATTAGTGTACTGTATGATAGCCATATTGATGCAATATTAGTGCCTGGTGGATTCGGAAGTAGAGGCGTCGAAGGCAAAATCGTCGCCACCCGTTATGCCCGCGAAAATGGAATACCATTCTTTGGCATATGCTTGGGCATGCAAGTTGCCGTTATCGAATATGCTCGTAATGTACTTATGATGTTCGATGCGAATTCTAGCGAATTCGCGAAAAATACCACACACCCTGTTATTGGACTTATTTCCGAGTGGACAAACAATGCAAGCGGAAATAATGAATTGCGAAAGTCTAGTACAGAAATGGGCGGAACTATGCGTCTAGGTATCCAACCCACCATCGTGTCTCAAAATACATTACTGCATAATGTGTACAGTAAACAAAATGTCATTTATGAGAGACATCGACACCGCTATGAAGTAAATGAACAATATGTTGGGTCACTCGAAGAAAATGGACTGTGCATCTCTGGACGGTCCTCTACCGATTCATTAGTCGAAGTGATTGAACTGAAACACCATAAATGGTTCCTCGGATGCCAATATCATCCTGAATTCAGCTCCACCTTGCGAAAACCAAATCCTCTGTTTGTCTCATTTATTGAAAGTGCTTGCTACCAGTAAAGAATTTATACCAGTGAAGGTTTGAAATGGCACATTTCAATTGGACCCAATGCTTTCATCATCCATAATATCGATCTTAATATCGCGTTTGATATTTTTGTCTAAAAATCGATACATTCGTTTAATATCCAAAATATCGATTTCATCTTTACTGAACTGATGTTCTAAATACCGTAAAATATCGTTATTCGTATAAAAGTTTTCTCCGTATATCAATCGTAGTTCTTGGAAATATGCCAATAAATCTTTTTTGTCTAAATTCGTTTTTTGGCACAACCCCTGTAAAAACAACTGATTATTATATTCCGTCGAATATTTCGTCAACACTTTGGTAAACTCAATATCTTCCAATGGTTTTTGTACTGTTTTGGTTCCCAATGTCTCGTGGCACAATTTATTATTGTAAAACGTTTTAGTAAGAGAAGTCATTTCATTGAATTGCCATATTTGACTTTGAAACGTAACACGACCAATGTAATCGGCGAAACACATATTATCGAGTAGTTTCGAATAAAATGGAAATCCCAATGCTGATTTAGTGATTGCATCCGCAATATTCTCGTGCCATAATAATGCAACTGTGGTTCGTTCTGTCTCATTCATAAATGTACTATGTTCAGATAAAGGAATATTTCGATTTAATAAATTCCACGTTATTTTCTTGGCGTCTTCGTTGTACATTTTCACGTGGAAAATCTGTTGTATGATGTACGACGTCATCAATTCAGGTTTCTTTTCCCACATTTTCACCATGAAATTCATTTTCCGTAAGTCACCTTGTATGTACTGTAACATTTGTTCCTGCAAAACAGGAGCGAACCCAATGAATGGCGGCAAATACTGTACCAACACATTGTGCATTTGTGCATTGGTGGGTACTTTCAGTTCAAAAGTATGACAAGCTTTCATTAATTCACGGATTTTCTTGTCATTGTCGAGACTACCAATACAAATAATTGGGTTCAGAGTGGTATTCTCTAATTTCTGCTTTTTCGTTTTTTTGGGTCGGACTAATTTGATGAGTGCATCAATACCGCCTTTGTCTCCACTATTCATTCCATCGATTTCGTCCATAACAATCGCGATTTTCTTTTTACGGCGAAACATTAAATCCAGTACATTACAATTTGATAAATGATTACTGTCTATCGTGTTGAATAACGCTTGATTACGTACATCACCTGCATTATATGTGATTGTATCATAATTCATACTTTTCAAAATAGTATTAATGAATTGACTTTTACCGCAACCAGGTGGACCGTACAAATAAATGCCTTTTTTTACATTTGCATTTTTATCAAATGTCTCTAATAAATGTCGGATTTCATTTTCTACTGTACAACGATCAAATAATTCATTAAGAGATTTTTCCATTTTTATTATTGAAAATTAATTATTCTTATATAATCTTCCGCAATTATAGTATAAGTTTGAACGTAAACGATAATTAAATGCGAAATATATGTTTCATTTTATTATTACTGTTTCTGATACTTGTCTCGTTGTACTTACGTGTGAACGAAGGATTTGAAGGAAAAGAATCAGAATCAGAATCAGAATCAGAATCAGAATCAGAAAATGAGACAAAAGTGAACTTTGATTATTTACTTTTGGGGGTTGGTCACAAAACACTATACAAAGAAAAGTCGAAATATCAAAACATCGAGGTTGTACAGTTCTACGAAAACGAAGATGGTTATGACAAATGTCTCTTATTGAACGATGAAATCCAATTATGCAACAATAATGAAGAAAAGTCATATCATGAACTCATTGTACACTTCCCTTCTTATTATTTAGGAAAAGTCGAACACGTACTTATTATTGGTGGAGGTGATTTAATGACTTTGAGAGAAGTGATGAAGTACAGTACAATTAAAAAAGTGACAATGGTGGAAATCGATGAACAAGTGGTTGAAGTTGGTCGGAAATATTTCGGACAAAATGACTTTTCTGAAGATGACCGCGTTGAATTATTTATAGAGGACGCCTCTATTCGAATCAAAGAACTTCCAAAAGCCTTTTATGATATGGTCATTATTGACTCTACAGAACAAAGTTCCAATAATATGCCATTGGACAAAGAAGAGTTTTTGAGACAATGCAAACGTGTGATGAAACCTGAAAAGAGTATACTCGTCAAAAATGGACATACTAGTAAAGAAATGCCAGAAGAGTTTAACCAAAGTAAGATGATTGTGTACGATAGATTGAAAGAATTGTTTTCCACCGTTCGTACTTTTAAAACCGAGATATCTTCTTTTTCTCAAGAATACACTTTCTTAATCTGTTCGAATACTTTTGATTTTACAGAATCGAGACAAAATTCGGAAATACTCGAAATGCAGAAAAATCTAACAGAATATCATATAAAGAAACATAGTGACTATTTACTTCCGTAACAAAAAATATGAGACATTTTAATACATTAATCATATCAACCTTACTCATACTCACTTTATTTTTGGCAATATTGAATACTGTAAAAGATTACGTTGGTGTGCATTATATTATCGACGTTGACAATATTGCATCTGATATACTGTACAACAATAAGGCATTGACTGATATTTGCGAAGACACATTGAGACTAACTAATGTTACTATATTAAATAAAACGAGACACGAGTTTCAACCACAAGGTTTGACTCTACTGTACTTGTTAGCAGAAAGCCATTTCTCTTTACATTCGTGGCCAGAACAAGGAAAATTGAGAATCGACTATTTTTCCTGTCAAAATCACGAGAAGTGTAAAATAGGAAGTCAATACTTACAATCCGTTTTTAAAGATGCAACTGTAAATGTGAGTGTACTGTATCGATAAAAATAATAAAATAATAAAAAAATGTTTGATTGTACAATAAAATCGCTAAATATTGTACAATAAATTACCTACCAAATGAACTGAAATCTGCTGTTCTCGGCATATAATTGCAACTGCCGCGTTGTGGTACAGCACCATAGTACGAATATGGGTCCATTCCTGGTGCAACATTACGGTTTACATTAGGTCCACCATAGGAGTTCATATATCCTTGTCCATATACACCTCCTTGTTGTTGCTGTTGTTGATATCCACCATTTCCTAGATTACCAATACCTCTTCCTACAGAACCAATTCCACTTCCAATAGCACCTGCTGCACCAGATACCATACTTCCTGCACCTCCTACTACTTCTCTTCCTAGACCCACTGTATCTGTGACTGCGTCTTTTCCTAAACCTACTGTACCCTGAACTCCATCTGTTATCATTCCTGTAGTACCTTTAACCGCATCTGTACCTAATCCTACTGTACCCTTAACTGCATTGGTCGCCATTCCTGCAGTACCTGTTACTGCATTGGTAGCCATATTTGCTGCCCCACCTACAGTATCTCTTGCCATACTCGATGCACCTGTACCTGCATCTCTTACAAGAGAAGTTCCTCCTTCACCTGCACCTCTTACGAGCGAACCTACACTGTTATCTTTTGTACCTGACCCACCATTGCCACCACAATTGGAACATACCCCACCATTTTTACCTCCAGGACATTGAGGGCATTGTGGGCATACTGGTGGAACAACTTCTGTTTTACGAATAAATTCACTTCCTACACCATTTGTTGAAGATTGTCCGCCGAACATAGCTCCAAAGAATTGTGCAGTAGGTACACACATTGTTAATCCAGCCATTTTCATTTCCAAATGACCTTCTTCACATTGTCCGTTTCCTGTAACAGTATTGCTTTCACTGGTTTTAGATTCTGTTGATTCAGTAAGAGATTCGTCAGATGTTTTTACTTTACCGTCCTGTAAACGTAATATTTTACTGATTTTCCACTCACCATCGGTTAATTGTACCTTTGCAGCCATTGTCTTGATGGAAGTATCCATGTATACGACGAAGTAGTCATCTGTAATACCATTTACAGCCCATCCATTGAATCCAGTACGAGACACAGTTGGAATTTCAGCTGTAGGGTCTGCTAGTTTTGTTCCATTGTTTTCATATGCGTGGGTTGCACCTGTTTCTGAATTGTACAGTACAAGATAACCATTTTTAGGGTCTAAATATACACCAGTGTCTACACGATATACTTCATTTTGATATCCAAGACCACCAATATTCTCTGTCGTCATTGTGGTGAAAGTCTCATTATTGTGTTCGGTTTCTGTTACTGAGTCTTCAGGGGCTGCTTTTCCAGGAAGATATGAGTCAACGGGGTCATCGCCAGTACCCGAAGGATATACATTTTTGTTTCCATCGAAGAATCGGGTTTTAATGTGTACGTTATCATCAAACACGTGTACCAATGTTGCATTACCGAAAGGCATGTATGCAACGTGAATATTGCTCATATCAGTAAATGTTTTCATATAACCATTGTTGTACAGTGATTGATTCTTCACACGACTGATTTCGGTACTTTGATTTTCACTTAACTCACCAGAAATAGTGATTTCTGCTTCACTTCCATATTCTCTACGATATACAGGATATGTACGAGTTGTTACACCTTCACCCGTTTTATAATTCAACAGTAAACCATTGTCTAAATCGACAAAAAGGACATATCCATTCGCGTCTTTTTTCAAGACGTATAGTTTTTTATTATCATTGCTGTAGTACTTCATATTGGTCATCGTTGTGTTTTCATCATAGTTCGAGCCTGTATCAAACCCTTCTTTCAAATTCCATTTATTCATCCAATAATCCCAAACACTTTTCAACAATAATGATACAACTAGAATTACTAGTAAAAAGATGAATTGAGACAAAGGAGACATTTTTATATTTGGTACTTTCAGAGATTTCATAAAACCTTTCATAATGATTCTATATATTTCCGTACTATTATATGTTATACTGTACGAAAAATATTATGCGAATTGAGATAAATATCAGTTCCAATGGAGAAAATTGATTTATGATAATAACATATACCGTAAATCATATATTACTATATGTAACCCAGTTATCAGAACACCTATATGAATAATCCTAACGAGACAGATATGACACTATTTATCAAAACTCCAATTGTTGTAAACATCGAAAGTGAACTATCAGGACATATTATAGAAACTATCAGTCCTAAAAAACCTTCAAAAAAAGTAAAAGCACCTAAAAAAGCAAAAGAACCTAAAAAGCCAAAAGAACCTAAACCTCCATTAAAATTAGTGTACAATGAGAGAAATCATTTTGAAATCGGAGTCGATGAAGCAGGCAGAGGACCTATGTTTGGACGTTTATACGTAGCAGGAGTGATTTTACCTAAAGATGGTTCAATCGACCCTTCTTTCATTCGAGACAGTAAAAAACTAACCGCAAAAAAGCGAACAGAAATGTCCGAATACATTAAAGAACACGCATTGGCATATCACATTCATTTTATTGAACCAAATGTCATTGACAAAATCAATATTCGACAAGCGGTTTTACAGAGCATGAAAGAATGTATTTTACAGTGCCGTAAAAAAATATTAGAAAAAAATCCAACACCCCATACTGTACAAGAATACGACCACGATGTATTTGCACTTGTTGATGGTGATGATTTTGCACCATGTATGAATTATGATGACGCAAAAGGTGAGTATAAAGAAATCCCCCACGTAACTTGTATAGGAGGTGACAATGAATATATGGCGATTGCAGCTGCATCCATTTTAGCCAAAGTTGCGCGTGATGATAATGTATTACAATTATGTAAAAATCATCCCGAGTTGGTAACCAAGTATGGAATGGATACACATATGGGGTACGGTACCAAGAAACATTTAGAAGGAATTATGCAATACGGTATCACTCAGTATCACCGTCGGTCATACGGTTGTTGTAAAAATGCTCCATTATATGTTGTTTGAAACCTCTATCATTCTCTCATCAAACCACGATTTGTCCATACTCACATACTTTGTCTCGCGGTCCATTATACTGTAACCAAATAATATTTCATTATTCGTTATTTTGCCTCGAACACATCCGAGACAATACTCCACTTTTTCCTTTTCAAATGTAAAAAGCCGAGTATATTTTTTTACAGTCAAGTGATAATTATCCAGTACAACAAACAAATGATAATAATATCTACGGTCTTCGTACGATACAATATGACATAGAAACCATATTTCATCGTTTATCACCATTCCATTACAAGACCCACGGACATATTTGAAAAAATATGGTGTCTCATTTTTCTTTACAGTAGAAAACACCGATTCCATTCTTTCTTTCCCTGTGTCTGCATCTTGTACAGTAGCAGATGTACCAACTGTACCAATGGTCATAGGATACCAATTGTACACTATATGCATTTCATTTTTCGCATTCGTAAACATTACCCAATTCTTTTCAACATCTCGTTGACCTTCAATTGTCAAAAAAGATTCTTGTTTACAGTTCCCTCTTAATATATCAAGTTGACCGTGTTCAATTACCATATGACCATAATCTAATCCACGGTTTGCTGTATAATATAATTCGTGATTGTGAGACATAATACGCATGTCCTCTAACCCTACATATAGACTATCGTGTACAGTATCATACTGTACAAAATGTTCTGTCTCAATATTCCATTTCTTAGTCTTGTTATTTAATTGTACAGTAGAAAAGACATTCTTTGTCTCAATATGTTCTTGTTGTTCATATCCTCCTTCTTCATTAATGTAGTAATTTACATAACGTTGTAATACCAATAATGCCTTTTGGTTCTTTGGATGTATACAGATACTTGGGGTACTTGAGACAAAATGGGGGAATTGGGTGGAAGGGATCTTTAGGGATTTTCCAATATCTTTCAATTGTTGAATCAATGAATTATCGGATTTTCCTAAAGTTTCTGAATGAATGAGAGATTCTGCATAAAATTTGTAATTGCTCAGTACATTTTGGGCGATTCCTTCATCGATATGAGGATATGATAATACTTTCATACAAACTTTAGGCAAATCTCTCTTTTTTGGATTATGGTAAAATCCGAAAATCGTAAATTCATAATCTAATTTGTAATCGTAGATGTCTTTATGCATAAATAGATGATCCCGTTCAGGATACTTTTTAAGAGAATCTTGTGCTAATTCGTAAATCAAATAAGCTAAAGTAGATTTTCCTTCATATCGATAATGTTCAATAATCTCGTACAGGTTCTCTACACGATTTGGGTATTTATCATATGCTTCCATCCAAGTACAGATCGCTTTTTCCATTTGTCCAATTTGTTTGTAACATTTGCCTAAACAATAATAACTGTACCAAACTTCATCTATCCAACCATCCAACTCTATCCTTTTTTTGTACATTTGAATTGCTTCTTCGGGTTGACCATTGTCCTTTAGACTATTTGCTAAATAAAAGTGATATCGATCATTCTCAGGATCTTCTTCTAATCCTTTTCGTAAAAGTCTAATGTCTCGAGAGAACTTGTCTGATTTTGCACCTCCATCTCCAATATCTTTAATAAACAAATGGTCTCTTTCGATATTTAGGCATTTTCTCTCATCAGGTGCTTTCAAATATTCATGAGTCACTCCCCAATAAGAGAACCCCGCATTATTCCGTACAATACGAGTATTTTTATAATAAAAGTGGTCGTCTCCTTGAAACAAATAAAAGTAATCCGCTTCTGTTAAAGATTGTTTGAATTTAGAAATATTAAAAGTAGATTCTTTCCATAAAACCATATCTGCATCCATTAGTAGAATATAATCTACATTCATCTCTCTACACGCATCTAGTGCATATGTACGGTTATATCCGAAATCACGAAAAGGTTCTTCTATGACTTTTCCAGGAATCCCTTTTTCCTGGAAATATGTCTCGATAATCTCTTTTGTATTATCTGTAGAACCAGTATCACATATACAATATTCATCTATCAATGTATGTACAGATTGTAGCATTCTACGAATAACCTTTGATTCATTTTTGACAATCATATTGAGACATAGTTTCACCATTGTTTAAAATTGTGTTGTACAGTTTCCATATTTATAAATCGTTTTCCGTCTTATAAATATTTGTGTTTTTGAGACAAAAGTTATATAATCTTATTTGTACAGTACTGTACAATATTATGAGTGCATTTGTCCAACCCGTTTATGTTTCTCTCACAAGTATTGAGAGAAATCAAGTAGAACTTCTAGAAACGTTAAAATCTATTGTTGTCTCACAATCATTAAAACCTACACAAGTATTTCTTTATTTATCTGATGAACCATCTTTTTTTGATAATGGTTTTACAGGAAAGAAGATAACAAACGTAGAATTAAATAATTTCATAAATGTGCACAATGAGATAATACACATTGAATGGGGAAAAGATATAGGACCGTACGGTAAATTGCTTCCTATATTGAGACAAAAATGGGATGAGGATTGTCTCATAATCACTGTAGATGATGATACTATTTATCATAAAGATTTAGTGAAGAATTTGGTACAGGATTACTGTAAACATCATTGTGTAATTGGGTATCGTGGATTTGTTCCTAATGCAAAAAATATATTTGAAATTACTTATGACGACCGTTTACAGAATATAGGAACATTCGAACCTAATCGAGAGAAATCGAGACATTTATTGAATTTCCCTACAGGTAAAGGTGGTGTACTGTATCATCCAGCCTTTTTCCATCGTACAGAAGAATTAATTTTCGAAAATCGGATTTACTTGGATACTTGTGCTACTGCAGATGATGTCTGGTTTTGTTTACTGCGAATTATGAATCAAGTTCCGTGTCACCTTGAAGCGAAACCATGGCTTGAAAAAGATATATCTACTTCAGGTCTCTTTGTCAACTTCAATCATAATAACAATAAAAATAATATGCACATCAAAAAAACTGTACAACGATTACGAGACTTATATCCAGGATATATGAATAACACTGACCATATTATCGATTTTATGTACAGGAATAAACCAGTAACCATTCACACTTCCCAAAATGACCATCTCAGTAAAACCTGGGATAGAGGGATTTTTTATGAAGACCGATTACTGGAAAAGATTCAATCACTCAATCTTCCAGATACATATATCGATATAGGTGCACATCACGGGAATCATACAGTATATTTCAGTAAATTCTGTAAAAGTTCAGAAGTTCTCTCTATTGAAGGGAACTCATACAATTTCGGATTTCTTAAAACGAATGTGACAATGAATAATTGTACAAATATAAAAATGTATAAGACCATTGTATCGGATTTAGAAACGATTCGAGACAAAGTGACATTAGATATGGAATATAATATACAAAATACAGGTTGTTCTTATGTTGTCTCAGAAAATATTATAGAAAACGTTCCTGTACAGCATTTACAAAAGTGTATGAGCGAGACAACCACCGTAGACCAACTATTGTGCACATATAAGAATCCGATTTCTCTTATAAAAATAGATGTACAGAAACATGAATATCAAACATTATTAGGTTGTACAGAATTAATTGAGACACACAAACCGATTTTAGTGATTTCATTACATTCAAACCCATTTGAACGAGACATCGAAGAGCTACTCAGAAAATGGGGATATCGTACAGATAAAGTGAACTATGGTGTCTCACCTACATTTATATATACACATACCGCCAAATAATTTTTACAATATATTTTTTACAGTTATATAGTAATGAAATCAGTGTTAAAAATAACTAAGACAGCAGGAGAACAACTCGTTCGTATTGCAAACGACAATAACGTCAATAATATTTTATTTTACGTGAAAGGCGGTGGATGTAATGGTTTCAACTATATGCTAGAACCTACTGTACATCCAATTAAGCGATTTGATGAAGTTGTCTCATATAAAGATGTGAATATAATCATCGATAATACAAGTATTATGCATTTATTAGGTACAACAATCGACTGGAAAAAAGATATAATGGGTGAGAGTTTTCATTTTGAAAACCCGAACGCAATGTCAAGTTGTGGTTGTGGGACATCTTTTTCTATTAATCGATGAAAATATGTTCGTACTATATATTAGAAACTTATACAGTAAAAACATATAAGATAAAATGGCATTTACACGTTTTCATGATGATCCAGTAAGAATCCAAAAACAATTACAAGAATCTACGTATTTAGGAAGATATCAATTGAATCGCCCAGGTCCTGGTGTTCATTTGCCTTTTCTAGAAGACCCAAATATTCGTTTACAGCATTGGGGAGCTAATCTACAGAACAATACAGTAGATTTAGAAAGTGAATTCCGTAATATGAACCGTACATTAAATCGTGATTTGGTAAATGAAAATAATTACAAACATTTCACATATCAAACACCATCTAGACCACCTCTCACAGGTTATTCTACCATGCAACCTTTCGTAGAAGAATCGCGTGCCAGTCATCCCGCCTGGACATATAAGGGTTTAGAACAATCGAAATGGGAAGAGCCATTGATAAATCCTCAAAGTTTGTCTCATTTAGAATGCCCTTTCCCAAAACAGGTATCTACTAGAATTTTAGAAAAAGATAACTTTCAACCGTCGATACCAAAAGAAATGGACCAAACTCGTATACCATAATGTTGTTATTGTGAAAAAGTAGAATATGATATCTAGTATATATATATCATATTCGTATATACTGTATAAAATAATATGGAACTAGTTATACCATTAGTTGCCTTGAGTGGATTATACATTGTCTCAAAAGAGAAAAAGAATCAGAACAAAAAAGACGGATTTCAAAACTATGCCGAAGGCGATGGTGTCGATGGTTTACCAAACACTAACATTCCCAATAAAAATTTTCCATCTGAATATCCTATCAATCCTACTACACAAGAATTAGACCGTACAGCAAAGTTATCTGTAACACAGAAATTCGATGCACCAAGTGTTTATACCGATAAATACTTCAATCAAGAAGAGTATAAAGGAAATGCAGGCCAGACATTCCGAAGTATGACTGGTGATACTGTAAATAAATCATACTTTGAACATAACAATATGACACCTTATTTCGGCTCTAAGAATCGTTCGAATATACTAGAAGCAGATGCAATGGAAAGTACAATGGATAATTATACAGGTTCAGGTACACAGATTATCCGAAAAACCGAACAGTCTCCATTGTTTTCACCAGGAGAAAACTATCAGTTTGCACACGGTGCACCGAATCAAAATGATTTCTTCCAAGGTCGTGTAAATCCTAGTATGCGAATGGCCAATACAAAACCTTTTGAATCCAAAATGGTTGGTCCTGGTCTTGGATTAGGTGACTCTTTAGAAGGCCAGGGTGGATTTAACTCTGGTATGGCAATGAGAGAAGCGTGGATGCCTAAATCTGTAGACGATTTGCGTACTTCAAATAACCAGCGTGCTGGAGGTATTGCTATGGCAGGTCATGAAGGGCCTGCGAATCATATGACAAAAACACTTGGAACTATTGGTAAAGTAGAAAAGAATCGGGTTGAACGTGCTTGGGAACACGGACCTGAGAGATATTTTACTACAACTGGCGCTGAAAAAGGTCCAATGCTTCACTCTATTCCATTAATGAGAGATGTAAACCGCCCTGAAACAACTGCTTCATATGCTGGTGTTGCCAGTTCTCAAAATCCTCCAGTCGCCAGCCCTGCAGGCGAATATATGGAATCACGACATATGGACTTGGGTGCAGTACCATTAGGCATTGCCAATAGTGTAGGACATAAAGGCGCAACTACAGGGGATTATTCTGTACAAAGTAATGTCGCTTATTCTAATAATCGCACAACGACAAATGATGAGACATATTTTGGTGCGTTCAGTGGTGCCATTAGTGCAGTAGTTGCGCCCCTATTAGATGAATTGCGCCCATCGCGTAAAGAAAACGTTATTGGTACAATGAGACCGTACCAAAATGCACAATCTGGTGTAGCTTCGTCTTATCTTTTTAATCCTGCTGACCGTCCTGCACCAACCATTCGTGAGACAACAGAACGCAATAATTTTGTGTCAGGGGTCAATAAAAATCAGAATGGTGGTGCATATCAAGTATCCGCCCATCAACCTATTCGTAATGAACGAGACAGTACGAATGTCTCATATGCAGGTGGTTCTAGTGCAGCTGGAAGAGCGATTCGACCATATGATGCAGAATATAGACAACGCAATAATGAAATCAAAGCCTCTACCATCAAAGGTCATATGGTAAAAGGAAATACAAATGTACTTAATAGTGATATTAATCAGAAAAATAGAAGTGGAGAAATACTCAATACGAGACAACAATCTATGACAACTGGACCGAGACAACTATATGGTACAGAATTAATGGGACAACAAACTAGTTCCGTAAAACAGTACAATAGTGGTATACAATTAGACCGCAATACACCTGAAATATTAGATGCATTCCGCAAAAATCCATATACTCATCCTATTGGTGTCTCACGATAAATTATCGTATTCCAATCAATACATAAATAGGAGTAGACCGAATAGAACGTGAGTCTGTACAGTTATATAAACTCACATTCCCGCCAATCACTGGAACAAAATTATTTGTACTGTAATGATTCAAAATATCTATTGCACTACTTAATTCGTGTAATTTGTCTCGCGGATGACCATAATTGAGACAATTGATTACAGCCATTGGTGTACCATTTTGTTTTACCATTGTTTTATGTACAGTAGTTATATTCTCTCCCCACGAGACAATGAGTTCTTTGTTTACTTCAGGAAGATACAATGCTGCATAATCATTCATGCAATTCGGTTCTTGTACAGTACGATTACCAATAGAAGAATCATATTGCTTTCTCAATTCATTGATATCCTGTTTTTTTGGATAAGAACCTATTGTAAAATCAGATGACCTTGCTGTCCATTCTTGTATAATATCTTTCCGTTTTGTCATAGGTTCTGTATGCAAAAATACGTCTTGATAATATACTGTATACATACCATCAGTGGTAATATCACCTACCGTACAAAACTCTAAATCCCATTTGCGGAATATTTCAAATATTTCTTCTTCATTTGATTTATCTGCTACAATTAACATTCGTTCTTGTGATTCCGAGACAAGGATATCACACGGTTCCATTGAATATTTCGTAGGAACCCTTTCCAAATGTACTGTACAGCCTAAATCACGACCTGTTTTTGTACGACCTCTGCTAATCACTTCGTACGTAGCACAAAGCATACCTCCTGCACCCATATCTTGCATACCAACTGCCAATTTTTTTTCTGAAATTTCGAGACACGCTTCCAATAATAGCTTTTCTAAAAAGGGGTCACTCTTCTGTATTGTCTTTTCCATATCAGCAGTGTTTTGTGCACTTGTAAAGACATTCGACGCCATTGCTGCACCACCTACCCCTTCATATCCTGTTTTACTTCCTACATATATAAGTGATTGTTTCTTATTCGTTCCTAAACCGTACACAATATTTTCTTTCTTTACGATTCCGAGACAAGCTACATTGACCAGTGGATTCTTGTTATAGGATGCGTGTGTATAACAATCGCCACCAATATTCGCCACGCCGATACAATTCCCGTAATAAGATATACCTTCTATTGCTTTCTCCATTAATTGTGTACTGTATGTGTCCACCCCAAACCGTAAAAAATCCATTATTGCAATTGGACGTGCTCCCATTGTAAAGATGTCTCGCAATATACCTCCAACACCTGTGGCTGCACCTTCAAATGGATTAATGAAAGTAGGATGATTATGACTCTCAATGCGTGCAGCAATACAATATCCATTCCCTATATCGATGATACCTGCGTTCTCCCCAGGACCTTGTACCACCCAATCTTCCTTTGTATGTAGTCTTTTCAAAATTTGTCTCGTTGATTTGTACGATATATGCTCACTATCCATCAAATCATCAATGACGTGTGGAATTTTTGTTATTTGATTCATCAACATGAAACCATTTGTTTTTAAAAGAGGTGATGGACGTAATATATTGTACAGGATAGGTCTGAAATCACTATTATTCCGTTCTGGATGAGGCATCATCCCAAAAATGGTTCTCTCTTTATTGCAAATACCTGCAATATTTCCCATTGAATTAATTTCGGGTGCACCTTTATTTGTAGAGCTGTTGTCAGAATACTGTAAAATGATTTGATTGTTCTCGTATAATTGGTTTAAATCTGAATATGTATCTACAGTATATTTACCGTAAGAATTCGCAATATATAATTCTGTCTCGTAATTGTCTATAGGACAAATTGTTTTTGGTACAGTACAACTAACCTTTTTACAAGTGAATTTTTTATTGTCATTCAATAACAGATTTCCTGGTAATAGTCGTAACTCAATCAAAATCTGAAAACCATTACATATTCCTAAAATAGGAATATTACGTTTTGCAGCTTCCTTGATAATGGTGACAACTGGCGAAAGAACCGCCATTTTTCCTGGTGCGATTTCATATGCGTCAGTCGCCTTGTTGTACATACGATCTCCAAATGCAAATCCTCCTGGTATCACCAATAAATCCATATTATCGGGAAACTCTGTTTCTTTGTGCCAAATGAAAAAACTATTCTGAAAATAATGCAACGCATCATAATCACAATTTGACCCTGGGAATCGTACAATACCTGTTCTCATTATAATACCAATAATACTGCTATGGTATTATGATGTGATCATCATTTTATACAGTTTTATGTCTCAAAACGTTTATATGTCACTAACGTTTATCGGTCAGTGTAAGTAAGACCAAGAGATTTGGACCTAGCTTTCTTTCCTCCAGTATTCCATGATTTAAGGGGGTGACTAGGATAGTGAATACTCATCCAAGAGTCTCTACCAATCATGAATGGAAATCCAGCTTTGTGTGAGACATTCATTCTTCCGTCAATACTGTGAATTCGACTAGCTCTATGTGCAACTTTACTTGAGTAAGGCATTATTAATCAAAATATATACTGGTTCCAGATATTTTTTTACAGCAAGTTGTTTTATAAAACAATATAAACCGTTCACTCCATATTATTGTACAGTATCATTGGTCACACACTCGAATAAACGTATTATGACAGAAATTTCTAAACTATCTAAAAAGGATCAGGATGTGGTTAAACAAGGAAAAGAATCTTTTCTATTCGATCCTTACAATTCCCTAAATAATGAAATAACTTCAGAGGAAGTAATTGCATTATTAAAAAAACATAATGTAGAGGTACCCATCCATAATTTTACTTTATATAAACGCGCATTTGTGCATAAATCGTACATAAAACGACCTCATATTCTCAATGAACTGAATAATATCACCATTGTTCCTAAACCTGAAAAATGTACAGAATTATATACAAAATCAAATGAACGTTTAGAATTTTTAGGTGATGGTGTTTTAGAATGCATTGCAAAATTCTATTTATACAAACGTTTTCCTAAATCAGATGAAGGATTCATGACAGATACCAAGATTGAATTAGTGAAAAATGAGACAATCGGAAGAATCGCAAATGATATGGGCCTCGGTAAATGGTTTATGATTTCTAAACATACTGAACAAAAAAATCTACGTCATAATTTCAAAAAATTAGGATGCCTATTTGAAGCGTTTGTTGGTGCGCTGTTTTTAGATTTTAATCGTGTAAATATACACGATGAAGATGGATGGTTCAATACTATGTTTCAGTGTGGTCCAGGTTTTCAAGTGGCACAATTGTTTGTAGAATCAGTCTTTGATAAGTATATCGATTGGACAAGAATTACCAAACAATCTGAAAACTTCAAACGTCCTTTACAGGAATTAATGCAAAGTGAATTCAAAATTACACCCCATTTAATGGAAATAGAGCCGTACTCTGCTGAATATGGGTACAATATGGGCGTTTATTTATGTGTAGGACAAAAAACATATGGTGTACGACACGAACAAACAATTACAAAATGTCCGTTTAAATCTTTTGATGATATTCATTGTCATTTGGCTGAAAAACAATGTGTTTATCTCTTTTTAGGAGAAGGTACTCATAAAACAAAACAGACTGCAGAACAAATCGCTTGTAGAATGGCGATTGAATTATTTAAAACATTTTATGATTTCCAAGATACTGTCGGAAAAATTCAACAGAAACATAATGTTTTCCAATAATAATTACAACAAATGACGAATAACAAAGTATAAATGAATAATATATACCTTGTTATATTACAATGAATACTGTAAATATAGTTAATATTTTAAAACAAAAACCTGTAGCTATACGGTATAATGATTTACAGAAACCTGTACAAAATGTGAATCTAGGTGAAGAAGAAAAAGAACTAGAAGAGGGCGAAGAATTGGAAGAAGGCGAGACAATCGAAGAAAGACAAACTCAGTCAAAACCATTATCCGAAATTCTTATGGACCAACGTGAGTCAGAAGAACGAACTGTAAACCGTAAAAATATATTGGATGTCTTGAAACAAAATAAAATCCTAGTTGTGTACTGTGAAGACCCAAATGCTTTTCCTGTAGAACCATCAGTGAGTACAGAATCATCCGCGCCTTCTGCATCTACGTCTCCATCATCTGAGACAGAATTCCCAATAGAAGACTTACCGCCCACCAAACAGAAATTAATGAAAGAATCCATTCAACTCGAAGAAGATGATGACATGTCTGTTGAACCTGAACAACTTCAAGACCAAGACCAAGACCAAGACCAAGACCAAGCCCAAGACCAAGACCAAGAACCAGTTCAAGAAGAACAACAAGAAGAACCTATTAGAGAAGCACCATTCCCCAGTAAAAATGACAATTTTGAATCAATCGAAACTGATTCTTCTACAGTATTTATAGTATGTGCGAACACCAAGGTTGCACCAGGTAAAGCCGCAAAAGAAAATATTGTAAAGAACTCTGGAGAATCATATACAGAATTATCAAAAATACAAGATTGGCGCGCAAAATTATGTAATACATATGAGACACCATTTGAATTGGATGGGCAAATGTGGTCTTCTGTAGATCATTACTTAATTGCTTCTAAATACAGAAACCAAGAATCACAGGAATTAAAAGCAGCACTTATTTCTTCTTACAAGAAAGCATTAGAAATCGACAAGAAAAAGAAATTCGAGAAACTGAAATTAACTGTAGACTCCGATTATGAATCCAGGAAAAAGACTGATGAATATAACGCATTGTACGAAAAGTTCTCTCAAGATACCACTTTAGACCTAGAACACATTCTCTTTTTAACAATTCCTGCAAAATTAATGTACAGACCATCTTCACAAGTAGTCGAAGATTATGATGTACTGATGTGGTTGAGACATCAAATGACATCTTATTTACGGTATAAATATGGACGACCAGGAGCAGCATTACCACAAAAAGAACCTGTAAAACGACAACCAAAAAACAAAGCTTTGCTGGAAAAGATAAGTGCAGTAGAAGTAGATTTAGAATCAATCAAGGACAAAATACCACAACGAGAGTCTCTCGTCTTACGCGCACCTTCATATTATATGAATAATCGTACAGCATTCTTCGGGAAATTAAAAACACTCTTTTCAAAACACGAACTGGCAAGGAAAAATGGAGACAAATATAAAGATTCTGATGACCTTTTCGTACACCAGCGTGTCGTCACGGATTATTTAAGTACATATTCACCTTATCGTGGTCTACTTATTTATCACGGTCTAGGTTCTGGAAAAACGTACACTAGTATTTCCATAGCAGAAGGCCTAAAAGAAGATAACGATATCGTTATTATGTTACCAGCATCACTCCATACCAATTATACCGTAGAAATGGAATCTTATGCGGAATTAGAAGACTTTGGTGACCCACTGTTCAAACGAAACCAGAATTGGGAATTCCTTCAAACAGAAGGAAAACCCGAAATGATAAAATTATTGTCTCAAGCATTAAAACTTCCTGAGACATATGTCATTGAAAAAAAAGGTGCATGGATGGTTGATGTACAGAAACCTGCCAACTTTGACACTTACCCAATGGAACAACAAGAAATGATCAAGGAACAAATATCAATGATGGTACAGAATAAATATAAATTTGTACATTACAATGCAGGAAGAGCACTTGGTACACGTATTGAAGAACTGGTAAAAGCCAAAAAAGGCACCAAAAATCCGTTCGATAATTGTACAGTAATCATTGATGAAGCACATAACTTCATAAGCAACATCAAAAATAATCTTAAAGACCCAAAAGCAATCACCACCAAAATATACAAAATGCTTATGGATGCTGAAAATGCACGTATTGTACTTCTATCAGGTACACCTGTTGTGAATCACCCGTACGAAATGGGTATTATTTACAATATCTTACGCGGAACCATCAACACTTGGGAATTTACTCTTGAACAAAATACAACCGCAAAAGTAGATACCCTTTTCATTGAAAAATTATTGGACAAACATAATCTTTTACAGTATGATTATATTGACTATGCACGCGGAAAATTAACAATTACCAGAAATCCATTCGGATTCAGTAACGCAAGTGAAAAACAAATGAGACAACCACAACCAGTACAAAATAAAACACAGAAACTGAAAGGTGGGTTCACTATAAGCAAAACTCCAAAAAATAAAAGTCGCACCAGTAAAACAAAATTACCATCCATTGATGAGACACTTAATGATAATACAATGAAAGGAGGTAGTTCGGAAAATTATATGGGTGTACTGAAAGACGGCTCTCTTACAAATAAAGAATTTGTACAGCAAATTACGAAACGTCTAAATGAAAATGGATTAGAAGTCAAGAAAACAAAGTCTGTACATTACAGCGCACTCCCCGATAAAGAAAAGGAGTTCCAAACTAAATTTGTAAAACCCAATAGTGTTACTTCATCTGATGCTGTAACAAATCGTAATGTACTGCATAAACGTATTCTAGGATTGACATCTTATTTCCGAAGTCCGAAAGAAGGATTATTGCCCGATTTTGTACTGAATGAAGATGGACAAGAGTATCACGAAATTAGAGTACCAATGAGTAATGAACAGTTTGAGACATACGCAGAGATGAGAACAGAAGAAATCAAAATGGAGAAAAACGCCAAATTAAAAGAAAATATGATGAAACAAAAACTAGGAAACAATCATGAAGTATTACAAGCTACTGGAAGTTATCGTTCATCGACACGTCTATGTTCTAATTACTTCATTCCAAAAGACCCTGGGCGACCACGAGCGTTGGATTTCCACGAAAATGATGAAAATGCAAATGCAAATGCAAATGAAGACGCTTCTGATAAAAACAAGAAAGACCTGTACAAAAAAGATATTGAGCGAGTAACAAATATAATGTCCGAAAGGAAAACCGATTTCTTCAGCAAAGAAGCATTGAAATTGTATAGTCCAAAATATCTGGAAATCTTGAATCGTGTACAGGACAGAAACAATAGAGGACCACACCTACTGTACAGTGATTTCTTGAATTTGGAAGGTATCATGTTTTTCAAATTTACTTGTGATGCAAATGGAATGAGAGAACTGAAAATAGAAAAGTATTCTGGTGGGTGGAGATTAGTAGATTACGATACGCCTGAAAATGCTGGTAAACCTGCATATATTACCTATACTGGTAATGAAGACCCTGAAGTAAAAGAAATCGCAAGAAATATTTATAATGGCTTATGGGAAAAAGTACCAGATGAAATAGCAAGTAGATTGAAAAAGGTTGCCCCCAATAATATGTACGGTGATATCGCGAAAATGATTATGATTACAAAAGCTGGGGCAGAAGGTATTAACTTGAAAAACACACGATTCGTCCACATTATGGAACCTTATTGGCATAAAACAAGAACTGACCAGGTTATTGGACGTGCACGACGTATTGGAAGTCATCTAGAGTTGCCTCAAGATATGCGTAATGTACAGGTTTTCTTGTACTTAAGTGTATTCTCCGAATCACAGATGAAAGGTGACCAGTACAAAGAACTAATGGATAATGACGTAAGTAAATTAGATTCAAATAGAAATATTACCACTGACGAATATTTATACGAAATTGCACAAATGAAACAAAAAATTATAGACCAGTTCTTACACATTATTAAAGAGTCCGCTATGGATTGTAGATTGTACAGAGAAAGCCACAATAAAACAGAAAAAGTACCATTAGTATGTTACGGTAATACAAAAGATGAGACAACTGATTATCTCACTCATCCACGACTAGAAACTGATATCGAAAATGAACCAAGAGAAACCAAAAAAGCAAAAGCACCAACACAAAAAGCAACTTTGGTACAGCAAAAACGACAATCAAAAGCTGTACCCAAACCTACAAAATAAAATTATACCAGTGAAGTTTTGAAATGGGACGCCTTTAGTTAAAAAATTGCAAAATAGAATAAAATATATTTGTACAGTAAACACAACAAATATATTTTTTACAGCATATAATGAAAATACCTACAAAATATATTCCAAAACATTTATCAAAAAAAGACCGAGAAAAACAGCGCAAAAATATTATCAATACAAGGAGATTGTACAGTAAACAAAAATACATTCAACGTCCTAATCTAAAAACATACAAGCGTAAGAAATCCAGTCATGTATCAAATGCAAAAAAAATATATAATGTAAATAGTATTGTACCATCAAAAGAATTGTCTCGGAAAACTAGATGTACAGTAAAAGCATTGAGACAAATCGCAAAGAAAGGCCGTGGAGCATTCTATTCTAGTGGTTCACGTCCGATGCAAACCGCACAATCGTGGGCTCGTGCTAGATTAGCAAGCTCTATTACAGGAGGTCCAGCTAGTACAGTAGATTATCATATTTTAGAAGAAGGATGTTCTAAACAAAGTGTTGCATTAAAACTGGCAAAAAGAACACGAAAAAAAAGAGGTTAACTTTTTTTAATACTGTGGTTAAAATTTACAAAATATATACACTTAGTCATATCCATAGTCGTGAAGTCTGTCTTCTTGCGCCCATTCTTCTCCCATCATTGCAGTGTGCCAATCCTGGAATTCTTCATACTCACGCAGCTCGTATTCATTATCCATGTCATATTCAGTCCACTCCTGATAAGAATTTGTACAGTTGCACATACTATTTGTACAACTATTGTTTACACGATAGTTTCCACAGTACGCACATACAGTACTATGTATGTAAGTCGGTGGTGTTCTTTTTTTAGTTTGGTAATCCTTGTAAAACCTGTAAGATTGTGTTGTTCCTGTGGCATATGTTAGAGGGTCTACTTCTTCGGCACATCGCATACTACTGATAAGCCCTAAAACGTGTTCTCTCATAAATTTACGGGAATCAGATGTGGCTTTGTCGATGAAGATATAATCCTTTATTTGATCACAAATTACATCAGGTAGAGATAGTTGTCCAATAAGGAACTTTTTATTCATAGCAACGGTTGTCATAGTTAGTTAGTGATTTGTATGATTATTTTGGGTGCTCGGAGCACAAGTTGTAGTACTGTAACTAATCAAAAATAGAATATCAATTTTTTCTCTTCAATGATAGGGAAAAAACTGATATATTAAGATATTCGGTTGAAACTGTATATAAATTTAGCACACATTAATATTGATGTATAAACACACAGGTGTAGATATCGAGAAAGGAAATGATTTTGTACAGCAAATTAAAATCGACGTTGAGTCGACATACAACGAAAATGTATTAGGTAAACACGGTAACTTTGGTGGACAGTTCAAATATAGAAATGGAACTTTAGTTGCATCTACAGATGGAGTAGGAACAAAAGGTATTTTGATAAAAGAAAAAACAGGTAGTTATTACAACTGTGGTCATGATATTGTAAATCATAGTATTAACGATATATTAGTACAAGGGGCTACGCCCCTTTTCTTCCTCGATTATATCGCAAGTAGTAAACTAAATATAGAAGACAGCGCGAGTTTTGTGAAAGGGTGCTGTGATGCGTGTAAAGAATCAGGTTGTGTAGTATTAGGCGGTGAGACAGCAGAAATGCCGTCTGTATACCAAGATGGACATATGGATATGGTTGGTACGATTGTAGGAGATAAAGCGATTTCTATAGACCCCGATGGAGTAGAAGAATTCGATATGGCAATCGGATTCAAATCATCAGGTCCTCAAACAAATGGTTATACTCTAATACGCAAAATTTTGGAAACAAATGAACCTCCTGAAGAAATAATGAATGATTTTTTAACACCACACAGTTCTTTTTTACAGGATGTACTGGAACTAAGCAATTACTGTACAATAACAGGAATGTGTCATATTACGGGTGGTGGTTTGACCGAAAATCTGAAAAGAGTTATACCAAAAGGATTAGAACTTCCTTTAGACAATAATATAGTTCAATACCCAGAGTGGTGCCAATGGCTTCAACAAACAGGTAATATTTCAAATGAAGAAATGTATAAAGTATTCAATTGCGGTATTGGATTTATTGTGTTTTTTAGACCAAAAGTTACAAAAGCGATTACAACAAATGGAACATATTTAGGCTCAGTAAAATCGAAGTAAGATATTTCAGTAAAAAACATATAAAAAATGCGTTCATAGTCGTATATAAACGCATTTTGTACAGTAAAATGGATATCGAAAAAAATGTTCTAACAATGCAAACTATTCAGATTTCTCCTATTAGAAACCTGTTTAGTGCTTTAAAAGATTTAGTTCCTGATGTAACAATGGTAATTGATAAGAATGGCCTAAAGATTATTAATTTTGATAAGAATCATACAACTTTAGTTGCTGTAAAACTATTATTTGAAAAACACAAATGTAATCCAGACAAAATAGTAATTTGTGCAAATTCATTGCATTTATTTAAGCTTATATCAAACACATCAAATGACGATTTATTTACAATGTATATTGATGATGCTGATTATCGCGGGGGAAGTGTCTCACATTTAGGGTTACAGTATGATAATGGAAAGATAAATCAATGCAATAATTATAAGTTGAGGCTGTATGAGCCTGAAGAAGATGAACTGGAAGTTCCTGAAGTAAACTATTCTGCAATTATTCATATGCCAAGTGCTGGCTTCCAAAAAATTATTCGTGATCTAACAGGAATTTCTGACAGAATTAAAATAGAATCTGTCGGGGATGACTTGATTTTTTCGTGTGTAGGACCTTATGCTAAATCTCGCATATATCGTACAGAACAAAAAGACGCTGTAAATGATTTAATCGATGACAAAATAGATGCGATTAAATTTAGACGTAAACCAGATGCATCAGTAGTTATGAGTGGAGAATTCCCATTAAAATCACTTAATAACTTCATCAAGTGTACGCCTCTATGTCAACATTTAGAAATTTATTTGGAGAATAGTTTACCATTGATTGTAAAATATGATATTGGGTCTAATATGGGAGACATTCGATTGTGTTTGTCTCCACTTCCTCCTTTGAATAATGATTAATTATTATGACGGGTCGTGTACTTTAAATACTGAACCATGTCTGGTCAAATTTTCAATGTAGTTTACAATATTCGGGTCTTGATGATTCATATCACTAATCCAAATTTTGATAATGCAAAAATTCTTTTTCGGTGAAATCGTGATTCCATTCACACACTCATTATCTTGCGAATCAATTAATATAGTTTCACCACATATCATACACATCATATCTTTCCACACTTGTTCGACGTGTTTATTAAACACTTTATAAGAAAAACAACCACCTGTACAATTACGTGGGTCTTCCCATAAAGGGGTAACGCCATTTCTCATAAGAAATAACATAGAATACTTTATCATCTTTTCAGGTAATGCATCTCGTAATGCAATTACACGCTCAACACTTGAAATATCTTTGTCCAATATTTTGTAACCAGACAAAGTCCAATTTTTATCGGATGGTAAATGGTGATATAAAACCCATTTGTCATTCAACGCATGGACTTTTGTATTTACATTAACATTCAGAATTTCTTCTTTGGTCGACATTACTTGACAATCTAACATCATTGTCCTATATGTCAATATAATAATACAAAGAAAACAATCTTTATATTATTTACAGCATTGATATAGATAAAATTTATTGCATCTCCTCTTTTGATTCTTCTCCACTCTGTGCAGGTTCTACGACACTTTTAACTGGATCATAATTAGTTACATTTTTTGCAGTACTTGTGACAGAATCTATAAATCCTTGAATTGGATTACCTGGTGTTGTTTGAGGTTGTTCTAAACCTGCTTCTGGTTCTGGTTCTGGTTCTGGTTCTTGTTCCGATTGTGCTAAATCTTTTGGTTCCTCTTCTTTAACTTCAGGGTCGGATCTTGGTTCAGCGTCAGATTCAACTACAAGTTTAGGTGCTTTCGTTTTGCGTTTTCCTTTACGTTTCTTCGGTGATTTTGCAGCATCTTTTTTTCCTTTCTTCTTATTTTTCTTGGAGCAACTCTTTGGGTCAGCATTTTTATCGAACTTCGTTTTACAGATTTTCTTTTTTCCATTCTTAGTTTTCATGGTTACCTTTTTACAAGGATGTCTGCAATTTTTCATTTTTTTTATTGTTGTACACGCTGATTTCACCATATTAGAAATAATATTATACAGTATAATACGATATTATTTCTATGTCATCCTAAAATGTCTTCAAGGATTTAGTACAGTAACATATGATGTTTGTAAGAACTTTCTAAAATACTAATATGATTATTAAATCTAAGCTCTATTTGTTTACAGTCTTTATCTACAATAGTTATAATGTATTTTTCATCAAATACATAAGGTTTGTCTTGTCTTTCTAAAATGTTTAACACAAAACAAGGAGTAAATAATTCATTATATACAACATACATACTTCGTGGAATCGTTAATTCAATTGCCTCTAACATATCTGGATGAATGTATTCTACATACAAAAACTTTGAAGCAACACTTGATATTGGATATTTGTCTTCTTCTAGATTTTCTAATTTTGCATTCTCATTCCGAAACCCATTATTGAATTTACTGTACACCAATGTTTTCGAATTAGATAATTTATACATCCACAATTTATCGGATTTAAATTTATCTACAGTATTTGAACCTAAAATTTTATTTTCTTCTTTAAACATTTTATGTGCTTCATCTTCAAAATTTTGAAACTTATAGTGATTTCTCAATGCGTAAGTATCTGTCATTGTACATATATTGCACCAAGTAGAATCGTTTGGGTCTTCTCTCATCAATCCTGTATTCAACAAAAACCGCTTGTAAATATAATTATGCATATGGAAACCAAAATGGTAAGAATGAAACATGAATAACATTGTTTGCACTTTTACATTATTCCATATAATTGTCACCGCATCAAATAGAAATCCACCCATAATATCCATATCTTGTTACAGTAATACTGTACCAATTATTTATATTACTTTTCGTCAATCAACATTATCCCCATTGCAGCATAATTATGCAAATCTATCAACGTATCACGTATACTTTCGTCGTCTACTAACGTGACACCATTCTTCGTAATACTCATTGACCGTTTTATTTTATCTTGTATTCTCATCAAAACTCCAATTGTACCATATTCCGCAAACGCATCTCCGTAATCTGC
>Ga0206130_10000418_pt1 | contig 73057 bp, 72 predicted proteins | sample Helgoland_Spring_9_FD_148637 | JGI IMG/M metagenome (GOLD analysis project Ga0206130, IMG submission 148637) | Pelagic subsurface seawater microbial communities from Kabeltonne, Helgoland, North Sea - Helgoland_Spring_Bloom_20160512_1 | ecosystem: Environmental > Aquatic > Marine > Epipelagic ... | reverse complement strand
AAAGCGATGCGCGGGTATTGGCGAGGGCCGACGATTTCCTTACAAGATCGCGACCCATATAACTGGCCTCGACGCGGTGGTGGCTGACCTTTGACTTGATGTCGGCGGTCTTGGCATCACCCTCGGTACGAGTTAAGTGACCGCTTGCTATGGTGTCTTTTATACAGCTCATCTCACCTTCGAAACTGGTGATGTGGAACGCGTGTATGTGGAGCGCATATTTCAAGTTCTCAATTGCGTTATCCAATCGCTCCTCGGCGACCGAAAATGCATCGATGCGTTGATCAATTGTAGGCTTTGCAGGAGCTGCTTTCTTTTTAGCCATAATATTCTCCATATAAATAGCAGTACAAAATAAACAACATTTTTTATATGTATAATATAACACAATGCGCTTAATTGACCAACCAAATATAGCCACAACCGAGTAGCAAATGAGTAGCTGAGAGAGAGTGTGTTTGACTTCAGCGCCTATGGCGTTGCTCGAGAAAGCGATTTTAAGCTAGTAGCCCATTGACACAGACACAGCCTTTGCCAGTCATCTTTTAATTATCCTGAAAAAACTGGTAATCAAATTTTGAATCTATTTTTTAATCCATTCCACATAGCCCTCATATAGCCATCCTTCCTTCTGAAGAATCCAATACAAACCTTCTTCGACACCTATCGTGCCAATGCCGCTTATGTGGATCAGTGGCGCAAAGGATTTGCGAGGATAGGCAATCTTAATACTTACAATCACTCTGTCTCCCTCGATCCTGATAAACCCACCATTTAGTGCAAGGGCGATTCGGGCTTCCTTATAAGCAAGAGGATCAAAGGATAGTCTGTAGGTATTTGCCGGCCATGCCAGTCGATAGTGCCGACCTAGCTTCTTTGCTTTTATGATGCCATCCTCAACCACAAGAGAACCTCTAAAGAAGTCATCTATGATTACTTTAGGGGCTGTATCGAATGGGGTGTACATCATCATGTGTTCACGAGCGACCTCTGGATATATTGGATAAGCAATCGCTGACATCACAATGCCAAGTACATAAATCTCAGCCTTGTTAATCCATGAAAAGTTTACTGGGTCTATCGGTATCGAATTAAGTTTATCCAGTCTGTATAGGCCAATGCCTGTTAAAAACGTTGTTATGAGTAGTCCTGCAAGAACCTTCTTAAGGATGGTTCTGGGCCCTAACATCCGAAACCTAGACGCCTGTCTTTGCCAGCTGAGTAGACTTGATATTCTTCTCTGCTCGCTTCAGCCAGTGCACAGCCTCTAAGTCGTTCTTCTCTACAAACTCTCCTGAAGACAGCATGTAGGCAATTCGCAGTTGTGCCTTCCTGAAGTCTTTTTGCGCTGATTCATACAGCCATTGCAAAGATTCATGATCATCTTCGTTCGTTCCTTCGCCATTGCTAAGCATTGCGCCAAGAATGAATTGGCTTTCTGCATCACCCATCACAGCTGCAAGATGGAATAATTTAAATGATAATTGAGCATCCTCTCTAACACTGTGTGCCAACTTCCGAATGAACACAGGATCACGATCAACTTTGTGGGAGGTTTTTTCTTCAATCAGAGCCAGAGCGATTGCTGCTTTGGTTATGCTTTCCTCAGATGCGCTGCACTGACCAGATTCCATGTTCTCAATCATCCCCGGTGGACAGGCAACGCTGCTTAAGGAAACTTTCTGCTCAGGTTCATAGGCTAATATTTCCGGAATGACGTAGACGACTGAGGCAACTACGCCACCGATAGAGATCAGTCCTCCGACTAAACCAATACCAATAACCTTAAGGGCTTTTCTAAGCATTGATCTGTCCTTGCAGTTGACGGTTCTGTCTGACTAGACGAAGACACCAAGCAATAAGAACCAGAGTGAAGACTGGCCAAGCTATGCAAAATAGCCAGACGTTGATCTCTTCGTATGAGATATTGAACCATCCAGCCACTTCATAGAGAGCGATGACTGCCCAATTAAATGTAACGTCGATCCAAGGTATGCCACTGTTTGCCATGTCCACTGCCTAATTCCTGTTGAAGTTGATTAGCAGTTATACGGAATGACTTTGGCGTTGCAGAGGCGCAATCAAGGCAATATTTGGGCAATGCAAATATTTTAGATTTTTTGACCACGGGAGCACGAAGCCAACTTTACCAAACTTCCGTGAAGCGCTGCTGGTGGTAAACTGAACCTACGTTTCCGCCTAGACCCCAACCAAGTTCTAAGGCGGAGCCTCTACTGAAAACGGGTAGCTGGGAGTTCACAAGTTCACGTGATCCATCAGCACTATATCGTGTGACGTTTGGCCGAGCTGGGCACCTGGAATGCTCATGCCTCGGTTTTACGTATCGAGGTAATTGCAAGCACACCCGCGAAGTGCGAGAGAAAATCTACGAATGAGACATGGACTGATCTGCCTAACGGACCTGGGAGATTTAATCTAAATTGCGCCCCTGGCATTTGCCAAAGCCGCTAAAAAGGAGAACGACCAATGGCAATTAAAACAGTTAATAAACAAGAAAATAGCGGCGTAGAAGCTTAACATTTTGAGGTCTTCGTCGATGATAATTCTCACTACATGGATGAAGACTATCGCTATAAGGCTGGTGAATTTTTGAACTATGACGAAGCACTCACCGAGGCAAAGCGAATTGTTGGCCCCTTTGTACACTGCCCAAGGCAGATGATACGCTCAACCTTGATGTCGATGCCGCGATCTTCGACGCCGCGTTCAATCGCGTCAGCAATTTCTTCTGAGCCACGCTGTGCGCAAGATGGCTGATCGCCACGAAAGCGACGATTGACGCAAACCAGCACGGTTTTAGGGATGATTTCTGTAGGGGGTTCAGTTGTCATTTAGATATGCGGACTTCAACTAGATCTCATCAGGTACGGTCGGCGCGTCGGCAGCGATTTTCCGTCCCGTATCCGTTATGCGACATATCAACCAATCTGGCTTGATCGGGTTATTGAACCACGGTTCAGCCCACCCATAACGAATACAACTCCGCACTGTCTGGTCACTGACCTTTTGGCCAATGCGGTCAAACAGGGGCAGCTTACCTCCAGGCTCAGTTAAGCCGCGCTGTAGCCATCGCAATTGAGTTTCATTGGGTGGTGTGGCTTTGCCGCTATTCACCGCATCTCCAGCGGACGACATTGCGCCGCTATCAGCATTATTCATTTTTACCTCTCCCCACCAAGTGCGATATTTTCTACCGTCATTCGCTTGGTTAGAACATTATGGTACGTTAGTTTTCGCCAAGCGCAAAGATGGAGATTTAAATGCCCGATCCAGTGATACAATATATTACGGTCAGCGACCGCGAGGAAGGGCTACGTATTGGGCGTGCCCTTGTCGAAGAAAACTTGTGCGCGTTTGCAAATGTCAGTGAAAACGTGACATCAGTTTTTCGCTGGGAAGATGAAATTCAAGAGGCAAGCGAAGTCGTGCTGATTGCCAAAACACAACGACAGCACATTGATGCCGCAACCGACCTTGTGAAACTCGAGCATTCCTACGATTGCCCGTGTGTCGTGGTGGTGCCAATCGTCGGCGGTAATCAGGAATTTATAAACTGGATAGATACTGAAACAACGGCTTAGGCAGTTTTAACGCCAATCCGCTGCACAATCATACGCGCCGCTTCGGCATTATTAATGCCGCCGGCAAAGCCAGCCTGGATCGCCTGAGATAACAGCTTCAGCAATTTCACCTGGGTCATATCTGGCGGTGAGCCGACATCGGTACTGAGCGTCTCAGACACGGTGATCATGGCCCGGCATAACTCGGACACATGGTCGTACTTACTTCCTGCCATACGCCCCATGAGGTCCTGGTTCAATTCGATCAACATCTGCAAACCGCCGAGTGCGGCTTTGCTGACAACGCCCTTATCAAGCATCGGCACAATGCGTCCCATCAGCGCCGCGATTTCAGGCGCTGTATTCTCAAGGCGGCGGTTCTTAACTCAAATAAGCGCGTTCTGAATTCCACGTTCAACATCGTAAAACTTTACCTGCTCGCCCATTGCTTTTTCATATAACGGGTTAGGGGGTGCAATCGCCCGAGAGGTGTCATCTCCCTTAAGCGCCAGTCCGACATATGCGTCGGTTACAATAAACGGTTTCCGACGATGTATCTGGAGATGAATACGCTCAAGTAGTCCTTTGGTGGAAACAGGCTTCATCACAACATCATCAGCACCAGCGCGCATGATGCCTTGGACGAGGCTTGGTGTCGGTTCACTCAGCAACACGATCATAGGCATAAATGGATTATTACCAATCCGGTTGTGACGAATGTCGCGAATGAGTTCCATAATATCGCCATAAGGGAATTCAGTACCGCAAAGAAGAATGTCCGGCATCCGCATGGTGATCGCTTCACGCACTCTCGCGAGCTCAGTGCCGAGCGTCACGCCACTGAAACCGTTATTGCTCAAGATTGTGCGCACGCCCTGGAGCGCATTGAGATCGGTATCCACCAACAACAAATCAATCTGATCAAAATAGTTAGTCTTCTGCATCATGTCGCACAAATACCCCCGGACATTCCAATGTCCTGGACAAAACTAATACCTTTAACCTGAAAATGTAAACCATCAGGCGTTCTGGTCAACGAACCAAACAAATTAAAGTAAAATTTCAATAATTATTACAGCTTCCGCAGCGATGCCTTCTCCGCGTCCGGTAAAGCCCAAACGTTCAGTCGTTGTTGCTTTAACAGACACACAAGACACATCAATTTGAGCGATTTCAGCCAATCGCGCGCGCATCGCGTCCCGGTGTGGTCCTATTTTTGGTTTCTCACAAATAATCGTCAGGTCAATATTAGAGAGCTCAAACCCGCGCTCACGCATGCGTTCACACGCATATGCAAAAAACTGATCAGACGATGCGCCACGCCATTGAGAATCTGTAGGCGGGAAGTGGCTGCCGATATCACCATCCGCAATCGCACCAAACACCGCATCTGTCACAGCATGTAATGCGACGTCCGCATCCGAATGTCCGATTAAAGCCCGCTCGCTGGTGATCTTGACACCACAAAGGGTTACATGGTCTCCTGGGCCCAATTTATGGACGTCATAACCACTGCCAATACGGAATGACGGCGATCTTACCAGTTTAGCTTGGGCAGAATCGTCAGACATAATTTCCTCCATCCGCATCAAATCATCAGGTGTGGTCACTTTTATATTATTTTCATCCCCCAGAACAACGGCAACGCGATAGCCAGATGCTTCCATAACAGCTGCATCGTCTGTGAGTTCTTGCCCGATGGCCGAGCGGTGTGCCGCCAACAGGTCAGCATATTTAAATCCTTGCGGCGTTTGTGCCCGCCAAAGCCCGTCACGCGAGACCGTGTCTGTAATAATTCCATCGTCATCAGCACGCTTCAAAGTATCAACAACGGCAATCCCCGGGATAACACCAGAGGTGTCTTGAAGTGCCTCAATGACCCGATCAATGAGGGCAGGGGCAACCATCGGGCGCGCCGCATCGTGGACCAGGACATAATCAGGCGCACTGGAAGCCAGCCCCTCAAGGCCGTTACGGACGGAGTCCTGACGCGCTGCGCCGCCTGCAACAGGCTCAAGGTAATCAAGGCCACCCAAAGCATTCGCCAGAATATCTGCGTCATCTGGATGAATAACAGGCAGAATGAGATCTATCGCAGGATGGTCCAGAAACGCCTGTACTGCATGGCGCACCAAAGGCTGTTGGTGGACTTCAAGATACTGTTTAGGCATCTCACCACCAAACCTGTGACCGCGACCCGCAGCAACGATTATGACCGCAATTCGGGCCATGCTGAATATCTCCTTCGTTTTCAAACCGAGATTTAACCGCCATGGGCAAGATTGCCAAGCAAACGATCTAAAACTCTGGTTTTGAAACTACTTGATATTGCCCCATCACACGAACAAAGCGAACTCTTGCAAAAAAACGGCTACGGCGCGATGGTGCAGCATGAAAACAGACCTGATTTTTGGCCTTATGGCGATGTTTGCGATTATCCCAGCTATTGCACTGAGCTGGCGTGGGCAGTTTCGCCGTGATTTCACATTTTTTGCCGTAACAGCCTTAGCCTGTGCCGGGCCATTATTGGACGTTATCGTGCGTTCTGATTTAACCTGGCACGCTGATTTCAGTACATCAATATGGGTCACCATTACGATAACGATAGCATTGTTCTTATTTTTCTCTGCTGTCGAACGAAATGCATGGCAATTGGCGCCGTTATTAAACGTTTATATGTTGATTCTGGCTGTCATCGCATTCGCTTGGCAAAACATTGATACCGATGCGCAAGCCGTCACCGATGGAACAGGGTTATTAGTGCTGCACATTGGCTTTGCAGTCACCACCTATGGCCTTGTGACATTAGCCGCTGTTGCTGGACTCGCAGCGTTCTTGCAAGAACGCGCTTTAAAGCGAAAACGGAAACCCATTTTAGACGGTATCCTACCTTCAATTACGGATTGCGACCGGCTCGTCAGCCGTTTTTTAATGATTGGCGAAGCAATACTCGGTCTTGGCCTCATAACGGGGATTGTGCTTAATATCTCTCTCGGTGAAGACGCATTGACCATAGACCACAAAACGGTCTTCTCATTAGCGACTTTCGTGACCATCGGCGCTCTGTTGTATGCTCAATCGAAGCATGGCCTCAGAGGCCGCCGCGCATCTCGCTTTGTGTTGCTGGCGTATCTTTTGCTAACGCTTGGTTATCCCGGCGTTAAGTTCGTCTCAACCGTTTTAGCCTTGGGTTAAGCCACGACAAAAAACGTTGCATTTTTAGGGATTATGCCTAATTTGTGGGCAGTTCTTGGAGGATGCACGGTGGCTGATATTAAACCACTCAAAATTGGACCCGTTCAACTTGATGGAAACGTCGTGTTGGCCCCTATGTCAGGCGTCACAGACATGCCGTTTCGTCGTCTTGTAAAGCGATGGGGCGTTGGGCTTGTTGTCTCTGAGATGATTGCATCACGTGCAATGATCTATGCCGCCAAGAAAACCATGAAAATGGCGTCTAATTGCGCTGAAGAACACCCGATGTCCGTTCAGCTGGCCGGTTGTGACCCGGATGTCATGGCAGAAGCCGCGCGTCTTAATGAAGGCCGAGGCGCTTCGCTGATTGATATCAATATGGGTTGCCCCGTAAAGAAGGTGACGAACGGCGATGCTGGCTCAGCCTTGATGCGCGATCTTGTTCATGCGGGCAAGATACTCGAAGCCACTGTCAAAGCCGTTGATCTTCCTGTGACGCTGAAAATGCGTACGGGATGGGATGACGCATCGCGCAACGCACCAGAATTGTCACGTATCGCTGAAGATTGCGGCATCCAAGCCCTGGCAGTCCATGGCCGAACGCGTTGTCAGTTCTATAAAGGACATGCGGACTGGAGCTATATCCGCAACGTCAAAGAAGCTGTAAAAATTCCAGTATTCTGTAATGGCGATATCAATGCTGTTGAAGATGCCGAAGAGGCGCTTGCGCAATCCGGCGCTGATGGTGTTCTCGTTGGCCGTGGCACGTATGGTCGGCCTTGGTTCCCAGCACAGGTTCAGCATTTCATGGAAACAGGTGGGCATCGCCTGGACCCAGCACTAGACGATCAGCTGGATTGCGTCCTCACACATTACGATGACATCCTAAGCCATTATGGAATTGATGCTGGAGTGCGGATAGCTAGAAAGCATATTGGCTGGTATTCTAAAGGCTTGCGAGACTCGGCTGAATTTCGTGCTCAGGTAAACCAGATGACAGAACCCGTAAAGGTTCGCCAGGCAATCACCGATTTCTATCATGCTAACCTTGATCAAGTCGCCGCCTAAGAATGGTCAAGAACGTGCCAGCAATCGCTGCCTTACCTGAAGCAGGTGATGTTGGCGCCGACGCTGTTCTGAATGCACTGGCATGTGCCGTTATCGTTGTTGATGACGACAATAACATCTGCCGCGTCAATCAAACTGCAGAGCAGCTCTTAAGAGGCAGTGCATCTTATCTCGACGGCAAATCGATCAACATTCTATTGCCGCAAGATAGCCCTGTATTAGGGCTTGTCGATCAGGCGCGGCGCTTTCGAAGTATCGTTGCTGAATACGATGTAACGATCGAGACACCACGCATTGGCTCGCATTCTGTTGATCTACAGGTTTCCTGTATTCCAGAAGATCCCGGTGCTGTAGCAATTGTCATTCAACTCAGATCCATCGCCGAAAAAATCAATCATCAGCTCAATCATATGGGTGCGGCACGCTCCGTCACTGCAATGGCGGCGATGTTGGCACACGAGGTTAAAAATCCTCTGTCTGGTATCCGTGGTGCGGCACAATTGCTTGAGCAATCTGCCAACGATGAGGACAAAGAGCTCACAACGCTCATCTGTGACGAAGTGAACCGAATTGTTGGACTTGTTGACCGTATGGAAGTTTTCTCAGATCGCGTGCCGCTGCAGCGTGAAGCCGTCAATATCCATAAAGTGCTGGATCGCGTGCAACGACTCGCAGAAACAGGCTTTGGCAAACACGTTCGCTTTCTTAATCAGTTCGATCCGTCATTACCGCCCGTTTGGGGTAATCACGATCAACTTGTGCAAGTGATGCTCAATCTGGTTAAAAATGCCGCCGAAGCCTTACCAAGTGTTGGCGGGGAAATCACTATCGGGACGGCTTATAGCCAAGGTGTTCGGTTTGCCTTACCAGGCGCCGAGAACCGTGTCCATTTGCCGCTAACAGTTTGGATCCGTGATAACGGCCCAGGCATCCCTGATGATATGAAACGGTATTTATTTGATGCCTTCATTACGTCCAAGCCTCGCGGCAGTGGATTGGGACTAGCATTGGTTGCCAAAATTATTGGCGACCATGGCGGCATTATTGAATTTGATAGCATTCCAGGGCGCACTGTATTCCGCGTCATGTTACCAATGTATAAAATGGGGAACGAAGATGGCTGAGGGCGCTACAATTCTTGTTGCCGATGATGACGATAGCATTCGGACTGTTGTTACACAGGCTTTGTCACGCGCTGGCTTTGAAGTTCGCTCGACGGGTAATGCGTCGACCTTATGGCAATGGGTTGAGAATGGTGACGGTGATCTCGTCATAACTGATGTCGTCATGCCTGATGAAAACGGTCTCGATCTTGTCCCAAGAATTCGCCGCATTCGGCCCAACTTACGTATTATTGTGATGAGCGCACAAAACACGCTCATGACAGCTGTAAAAGCTACTGAGCGCGGCGCATTCGAATACCTCCCCAAACCCTTTGATCTCAATGAATTGGTGGCTGTGGTGCGGCGCGGTCTTGAAGCGCGGACTTCAGGCGAAAGTATCAATCAACAACGCAGTGCAGACGAGATGGAAGAGGCGTTACCGCTTATTGGACGCTCGCCTGCCATGCAGGACATATACCGCACACTTGCGCGCCTGATGCCGACTGACCTCACCGTCATGATTACAGGTGAGTCTGGAACAGGTAAGGAATTGGTCGCACGCGCATTGCACGATTACGGAAAGCGTAAAAATAAACCGTTTGTTGCGGTCAACGTCGCGGCAATTCCGCGCGAGCTGATTGAAAGCGAATTATTCGGCCACGAAAAAGGATCGTTCACAGGCGCTGTCAGCCGCAGTTCTGGCCGCTTTGAGCAAGCCAATGGCGGCACATTATTTCTAGACGAAATTGGCGATATGCCGATGGAAGCACAAACAAGACTGCTTCGTGTCCTCCAGGAAGGTGAGTTCAGCACTGTTGGTGGACGCACCGCCATTCAATCCAACGTTCGCGTCATCGCCGCGACACACCACGATCTGAAACGGCTTATCCGCCGCGGCTTGTTCCGCGAAGATTTGTATTTCCGACTCAATGTGGTGCCCATTCGATTGCCGGCATTGCGCGAGCGGACGGAAGATGTCGCTGAACTTGTCCGGCATTTTCTGGGTCGTGCAGCGAACGAAGGCTTGCCCTGGAAAATTATAGATCCAGAAGCGCTTGAATTACTGCAGAAACATTCATGGCCCGGCAACGTTCGAGAACTCGAAAATATGATGCGCCGTTTGGCCGCACTTTACTCTGAAGAAAACATTAGCCGCGATGTCATTCGTGCAGAACTAGACGAAGGTCAAGATGGTGCAGAATCAGCAGCATCAACTTCAGGTGGTTTATCCGACGCCGTGGACACTCACATCCGGACATACTTTAATGCGCACGATGGGGCGTTACCTGCCGCAGGCTTATATAACCGCATCCTCCGTGAAGTTGAACGCCCATTGATCATGCAGACGCTTCAGGTGACACGCGGCAACCAGGTAAAGGCATCCGAAGTACTGGGGCTTAACCGCAATACGCTGCGCAAGAAAATTCGAGAACTCGGCATTCCGATTATTAAAGGTTCTGAATGACAGAATTCGTAACCAGTACCGTTAAAAGATGGCTGAATAACAGCAGCTTGCAGCGCCGTTTTGCGTTCACGTTGGCGTTTATGGCCATTGCATCTGGTATCGCAACGGTCTCGTTGATGACCGACGCTACTGCGGTCAGTAAGCGGATCGAAGAATTACGCTGGCTTTTATATCTCGATGGCATTTTGCTTTTGCTGTTGAGCATCGTTGTCGCAAAACGGGTTGTAACGCTCTGGCTCGCGAGACAACACGGTCGTGCTGGGGCTGGCCTTCAAGGCAGATTGGTGATGCTGTTTGCGCTCATCGCGGTGACGCCAGCATTACTCGTCGCCATCTTCTCATATCTGTTTTTGAATTTTGGCTTAGAAGCCTGGTTCAATGAGCGTATCTCAAAAGCATTGCGTGAGTCCGTTGCTGTGACCGACGCGTATCTCAAAGAACACCGTGAAAACATTGCAAATCAGGCTTATAGCGTTGCCTACGTCTTAAACCAGAACGCACCGACACTGATGCGGAGCCAATTCGAATTTAATCGCGTTCTGACAATAAATGCGTCTTTACGTGAATTACCTGAAGCCGTCGTCATCGACCGGTTGGGGAATATACTCGCGCGCTCAGAATATGCCTTATCATCAGTTATTGAGGAAATTCCACCTAACCTATTTGAGTCAGTAAACAAAGGCGAAGTGACCTTGCTGGGTTCTGAACAGGACGACAAAGTGCGCGCCTTGGTTCGCCTTAACCGGTTTGTCGATGCTTATCTTCTGGTGGAGCGGTTCGTTGATCCGCGCGTTATTCAACACATTGCCAGAATTCGCCAAGCTGTTGACGAATACAAAAAACTCGAAGAAACGCGGAGTGGGGTGCAGATAAGCTTTGTACTTATTTACACAATTGCCGTGGTCATTTTACTTTTAGCCGCAATCTGGATTGGCATGACGGTTTCTGCACAGGTTGCAGCCCCCGTGAGTAATCTCATCGATGCAGCAGAGCGCGTCTCAAAAGGTGATCTTGCGACCCGCGTCGATGCGAGCGATGCGAAAGATGAGATTGCGGTATTGAGCCGTACTTTCAACAATATGACTGAACGCATTGATTCTCAACAACAAGGCCTCATGGCTGCAAACACGGAACTGGATACAAGACGCCAATTCACCGAGGCTGTACTTTCAGGTGTTTCAGCTGGTGTTGTCGGCCTGGACGCAGAAGGGCGGATCAATTTACCAAACCGCTCGGCGTCTGAATTGCTTGGTATGGACCTCGACGAAAAGATCAATGAGAAGCTGGCAGATACCATTCCAGAATTTGCCGATTTACTTGCTCTATCAACACTCCGACCAGACAGGCTTCAACAATCCGAAGTCACAATCAAAAAAGGATTGGCACAGAAGACGTTTTTAGCACGTGTGACTGCTGAGCATGTTGACGGTCAGATTTTCGGGTATGTTGTGACGTTTGATGACGTGACAGCACTTTTATCAGCGCAGCGAAAAGCCGCTTGGGCTGATGTCGCTCGGCGCATTGCACATGAGATCAAAAACCCGTTAACCCCGATACAATTGTCTGCGGAACGCCTCAACAGAAAGTACATGAAGGAAATCGCAACCGACCCTGAAGTGTTCCAAAGGTGTACGGATACGATTATCCGACAGGTTGCAGATATTGGCCGAATGGTTGATGAATTTTCTTCTTTTGCGCGGATGCCTCAACCTGAAATTATGCGAACTAATTTATCCGAGCTCTGTCGACAAGCCGTATTCCTTGAGCGCAATCGAGATACAGACATAGAGTTCGATATTCAGCTTCCAGACACGGATGTTTCAATTCCGTGCGATAGCCGGCAAGTCTCAAGAGTACTGACTAATATTTTAAAGAATGCTGCAGAATCTATTGATGGCGCATGCGAAGAAGATGCTAAAGACGTTCGAGGATTTGTATCGTTGAAGCTTGAAACTCACGATAATAATCAGCTCGTAGGTGTCATCATCGAAGACGATGGAAAAGGGTTGCCGACGGATCAACGTGATCGATTAACGGAACCTTATGTGACGACACGAGACAAGGGTACTGGACTTGGCCTCGCCATCGTGAAAAAGATTATGGAAGAGCATGGAGGCTCGTTAGAATTACTAGATCGCTCTCCACGCGGCGCACGGGTTGCATTATGGTTTCCAAAAACCAATCTTAACGAAATGACGTATGATAATAAAAACCAAGAAGAACACGCTATGGATGTTGCCACTTCAATAAAGAACAGCTGAGCAGAAAACCTATATGGCAAAAAATATTCTCGTCGTTGACGATGAACCCGATATTCGTGAACTCACGTCTGACATCCTTAGGGATGAGGGCTTTGAGACACGTGAAGCAAAGGACTCGACGACCGCACTCCAAGCCGTTGCTGACCAGAAACCTGGATTAGTATTGCTCGACATCTGGCTGCAGGGCAGCGCCTTGGATGGGATCGAAATTCTAAAAGAAATCAAGAGCGCGCATCCCGAAGTTCCCGTCTTAATGATGAGCGGACACGGGACTGTCGAGACGGCTGTGCAAGCCATCAAGTACGGTGCATACGACTTTATTGAAAAGCCATTCACTGCTGATCGTTTACTTTTATTGATTGAGCGTGCAACCGAAGCCGCGCAGCTCCGCCGTGAAAATGCTGAGCTTAGAATCCGCGCAGGCACGTCGCTTGACCTTATTGGCGATTCAAATGTGATGCGTGATGTTCGGCAATCGGTCGAGCGCGCCGCACCAACCAATTCACGGATTATCATTATGGGGCCTCCGGGCTCGGGCAAAGAAGTCATTGCGCGCCTCATTCATGCGCAATCACGCCGTGCTGATGGGCCTTTTGCTGTCGTGAACTGTGCAGCAATGCATCCTGACCGGATGGAGACAGAGCTCTTTGGCATAGAAGGCGGAACAGAGGCTGGGCGCAAAGTCGGTATGTTCGAGCGCGCCGACAAAGGAACATTATTACTTGATGAAATCGGCGACATGCCACTCGAGACACAGGGAAAGATCATCCGTGTCTTACAGGAACAAAATTTTGAGCGCGTAGGCGGCACATCCCAAGTCCAGGTAGATGTTCGTGTCATCGCATCAACGACCAAAGATCTTACATCTGAGATTAACGCCAGGAATTTGCGTGAAGATTTATACTATCGCCTCAATGTTGTGCCGATACATGTGCCATCATTGATCGACAGGCGGGACGACATTCCTGTGTTAGCACGTCACTTTATGACAAATGCAGCAGGGGCTTCAGGGCAAGCCGTACGCGAATTTTCGGACGATGCGTTGGCCGCACTTCAGACATATGGCTGGCCAGGGAATGTCCGCGAACTTCGCAATGTCGTAGAGCGCCTTTTAATTATGGCTCCCGGTGATGCGTCTCAAAGTATCAGTACCAATATGCTGCCACCAGAAATCATGGGGGATGCACCCTCTGTCGATGTCGAACGAAATTTAGAAATTATGTCACTGCCACTACGAGATGCCCGTGAAGTTTTTGAGCGTCAATATCTTCTGGCGCAAGTTGAACGGTTTGGCGGGAATATCTCCCAGACGGCAACATTTGTCGGTATGGAACGATCAGCACTTCATAGAAAACTAAAATCTCTAGGTGTTCGCGGCCAAGATAAACAGTAGGGTGATGCCCTTCGCTTCAACATTGAAACAGACGGTAAAGCAAAGATGAAAATTATTGTTTGTGGAGCAGGCCAGGTCGGCTCAAACATTGCACGCCATCTAGCACTCGAGAACCATGATGTGACCGTTGTCGATCAATCAGAAAACTTAGTTCGACAAATTTCTGATGCTTATGATGTGAACGGCGTCGTCGGCCATGGATCGCACCCAGACGTCCTAGAACGCGCGGGCATTGCGGATACTGATCTCATCATTGCCGTCACCTTCGCTGATGAAACGAACATGGTTGCCTGTCAGATCGCGCATTCGCTGTTTGGTGTACCAACCAAAATTGCGCGTATTCGCCATCAAAGCTATTTGCAGCCAAGTTGGGCAAACATGTTTTCGCGGGATCACATGCCGATTGACGTGATCATCTCTCCTGAAATCGAAGTTGCCAGCGCTGTGACGCGCCGCCTCGAAGTCCCAGGCGCCTTTGAAATGATCCCATTGGTCGACAACAAAGTGAAGCTATTGGGTGTGCGTTGTAATCCTGATTGTCCACTCGTAAACACGCCGTTGCGTCAATTAACGCAGCTCTTTCCTGATTTGATTATCGTTATTGTGGGTATCGTCCGGGACGGCAAGCCTATGGTCCCTAAGGGCGAAGATCAAATGATCGCTGGCGATGAAGTTTATTTTGTCGTAGACAGTGATCAGACCGATCGTGCGATGGCAGCATTCGGACATGAAGAGCGCGAAGCACGCTCACTCTTGATCTTTGGCGGTGGTAACATCGGCATGTTCTTGGCAAAAGAATTAGAAAAGAACCATGAATGGGTTCGTGCCAAAATCATTGAACATGACAAAGTTCGGGCAGAAGAAATCGCAGGGGAACTTGAGCGTACAACGGTCATCAATGGCAGCGTCATTGATCAGGAAATCCTCGAAGAAGCGAACGTTGCAGGCGCAGAGACCGTGGTCGCTGTCACCAACAACGACGAAACCAATATTCTCTCCAGCTTGCTTGCAAAAAAGTTTGGCTGCAGTCGTGTCATCACCTTGGTCAACAATTCCAGCTATGAAGGTTTAGTTGGGTCGATCGGTATTGATGTAACGGTGAGCCCCAGGAATATTACCGTCTCTAAAATTCTGCAGCATGTACGCCGCGGCCGCATTCATTCAGTCCACACATTGCGTGAAGACTTTGGTGAGCTCATTGAGGCTGAAGCCTTACAAACCTCAGAACTTGTTGGCCCACCGCTGCGCGATATTAAATTGCCGCATGGCGTTTTGATTGGCGCTATTGTGCGGGATGGTGCCACGATTTATCCAAGCGGTGACACCATCATTGAAGCCGGCGATAGGATTGTCCTGTTTGCAGCTGCGGACGTTATCCGCAAAGTTGAGAAAATGTTCTCCGTGCAGCTTGAATATTTTTGATTAAGCGAAGCAACATCTCATGACAATTCATTCAAAACCTCGTGCCGTCGTTTTCGACTGGGACAACACTTTGGTCGACAGCTGGCAGGCTATTCAGCACGCCCTGAATGCGACTTTTCGCGCGTATAACCTGCCAGAATGGAGTATGGACGACGTTCGTACAAAAGTCCGAAAGTCCACGCGTGACAGCTTCCCCGCAATTTTTGGTGACGAGTGGGAAGCTGCGAGTAAGCTCTTTTATACGCAGTATGAAGAAATTCATGCGGATGCTATCCAACCCGCAGACGGTGCTGCTGAATTATTAGAATATCTTGTATCTCAGAATATCTATTTGGGCGTTGTTTCGAACAAGCGTGGCGACTATCTGCGCGCGGAAGCAAATAACCTGGACTGGACAAAGCATTTTAGCTGCATTGTTGGTGCGCTTGATGCTGAGCGTGACAAACCTGATCCAGCACCGGTTTTCATGACTTTAGCACCCGGCAAGGTCGAAACAGGGAATGATGTCTGGTTTGTAGGCGATGCAGATATTGATCTGACGTGTGGCGTGAATGCAGGGTGCACACCAGTCCTCATCCGACCAGAAAAGCCAAAAGCAGGCGAATTCCCTGAAAACCCGCCAACGTTTCATTTTTCTAGCTGCCGCCACCTTTGCAATTTTCTACAGACAATGTAAGCTCTCGCGCAGTAACACATAAATTCGCCCTATATCGTGCGAAATCATCAAAACCGCTGCTCACTGCGGAATACAAAAAAAAGAGGGGAAAATAATAATGCCTGCGGATAAACCCCAAAATGTACAAGATGTCTTTCTAAATTACATTCGAAAGCACAAAACACCTGTCACAGTGTTTTTGGTCAACGGTGTAAAACTACAAGGCATCGCGACTTGGTTTGATAACTTCTCAGTACTTTTGCGTCGTGATGGACATACTCAACTTGTCTACAAGCATGCAATTTCAACAATTATGCCTTCAACACCAGTGCAACTTTTTGAGCCTGATTCGGATCAACAGTCCGGCGATGAATGAGTAAACGTAGCGGTGGTGAAACAATAGACCGGCGTCCGTATCGCGAACGCTGTATTGTTGTGCATCCTGAACTCGGTGCCGAAGGCTACGATGGTCGAGAAAGACAAGCGCGGCTGGAAGAAGCCGAAGGCTTGGCGCGTGCGATTGATCTTGATGTCGTCCATTCTGAAGCATTCCCCGTCAAGCGGCCACGGCCAGGAACCCTGGTTGGTAACGGCGTCGTTGAACACATCGAAGAGATTATCGAAACCATTACGCATGGTGAGGATGAAGAGGAGGGGATACCTCCAATTGTTATCGTCGATGCGCAGCTCACGCCTGTTCAGCAACGAAACCTCGAGAAAGCATGGCACACCAAGGTATTGGATAGAACCGGCCTGATCCTTGAGATATTTGGCGCCCGTGCCAGAACACGTGAAGGTAAATTGCAAGTCGATCTGGCCCAATTGACCTATCAGCTTGGTCGTCTTGTTCGCTCATGGACACACCTAGAACGTCAGCGCGGTGGCGTTGGCTTTATGGGTGGTCCTGGTGAAACTCAGATTGAGACTGACCGTCGGCTTATTCGTGTCCGTATCGACAAAATCAAAAGGGACTTACTGGACGTTTCCAGGACTCGTGAGCTACATCGCGCCGCACGCCGGCGCGTACCCCACCCTGTGATTGCGCTTGTTGGGTATACCAACGCCGGTAAATCGACGCTCTTTAATCGCGTTACCGAGGCAACGGTGACCGCCAAAGATCAGTTGTTTGCGACGCTTGATCCAACCATGCGTGGTCTGACATTACCCAGCGGCCGGAGTGCGATCATCTCTGACACTGTAGGGTTCGTCTCAAACTTGCCGCACGAACTCGTGCAGGCTTTTCATGCGACCTTGGAAGAGGTGATGGAGGCCGACATCATTATTCACGTCCGTGATGTTGCACACGCGGATAGCGAAGCGCAAAAAGCGGACGTCCTCAAGGTCATGAACGAGCTGAAAGTCGTCACTAAAGACATGAGTGCCACGGGCGAAAATAGTAGTGATGGCAAATATATGATCGAAGCCCTCAATAAGATCGATCTGCTCAGCGAAGACAACCAAGAGTTTGTAACCAATCGCGCACGGAACGGCGATCAGGTCGCTATCCCTATCTCAGCTTCGGAAGGCGATGGGTGCGAGGCGCTTTTGCAAGCCGTCGATGACTTGCTAACGCGTGATTATCTGACAACATCAATAGCGCTCAGCTTTGAAGATGGTGCCGCCATGGCATGGCTGTATGAGCGAGCTGATGTACTCAACCGAAATGACGACGAAAACGGTGTTCACCTTGACCTGAGGATAGCTCCGGATGTCGCGGCACGGTTCGAACAAACCTTTGAGCGTGTGTTGGGTTGATATCAAATTTCTTACGTGACCGTTTCATCAACGCTCTTTATAAATCCTTCTACTAGTAGAGAGGGTTTTTATGGCGACACGTGAAGCACAACACAAATGGCGGGTAACGAACCGGTATGTCAAAAGACAACTGAACGTTATGGCGCGTGAACATACGCACCAGCGTCTTGATGAATTTGCGCAACAGTTTGATTTACGCGGTAAAGGCGAAGCTGTTACTTTTGCTGCATTTGTGACACAAGCTTTGCTACAGCGCGGCGCTTTCTCTGAGGATGCTCAGCAAATTCTTGAAGATGCGGCGGCGGCTTATCATCGTGATCGGGATTTATATATCAACTAATGAAAACAGTCTTAGCAGCCCCTGAACGCGTCCTCGACATTATGCATAGCGTCGCAAGTGCCGAAATTTTGCCCCGATTTCAAAAGCTTAAGGACTCCGACATTTCTGAAAAAAAACCTGGCGACCTGGTCACGGTTGCCGATCATGCCTCAGAAGCCGCATTCCGAAAGCATTTGCCGCAGCATCTACCCGGCAGTGTCGTTGTCGGAGAAGAAGGCTATGAAGATGATCATACGTCTCTGGATCTTCTCAACGGCAATGACCCGGTTTGGATTGTCGATCCAGTCGATGGCACGCGGAATTTTGCCCACGGCAAACAACCTTTCACCGTTATCGTCGCCCTTGTCCACGAAGGCGTCACACACGCGGGTTGGATCATTGATCCGCTCAAACAAGATGCTGTATGGGCGGTTAAAGGGCAAGGTGCCTGGCATATGACGCAGGGTGGAATGACGAAAATTGACCGTATTGCAAAAACATCTGACGACTTAACGATGACCGCTGGCTCAAAACTGCGCGAACGCATGGCTAAGGCCAGCGAGGAAACAGGACAGCGTGTGCCAAACGTCGTGGATCGTTATCGCTGTGCCGGGCGTGAATATATGGATATCGCCATTGGAACACTTGATCTGGCGAGGTTTGGAGGTATTCTTAAACCTTGGGACCATGCCGCAGGATGTTTGATCATTCGAGAACTTGGCGGTGTCGCTGAAAATATTGATACTGGATTACCCTACGAAGTCAGCACCACATTAGCATCGCAATCCATTGGAATTGCTGCCGAAAAGCCCCATAGCGAGGCATTTAAAGTACTTCTGAAAAAGTCTGACGCGTACTTTTAATCTAAGTTGACGGTATCTTTGACGATGTACATCGGGCGACCACGGGTATCACGATAGATCCGCGCCACATAAAGGCCAAGTATACCCATACCGATCATCAGGCCACCCCACATCAACAAAATGAAGAACACCCATCCAGCGACACCGCATGACCAGCCAAAAAGGGTTGCTAATGCGGTCAGCAAAAGCCCACCAGCACCTAGTGCGGTGCCTAAAAGGCCTGCATAAAGAACTAGATAGAGCGGGAACATCGAAAACGATGTGATGCCATCAACAAACGCCTTAACGGGTCCTTTTGAGAATACACCCGGGAAATGCGTTTCACCGGCAGCGCGGGGTGCGCGATGGTATTGAACCTCAGCACGCTCAAATCCAACCCACTGGGTGAGGCCACGAAGGTATGGCTGAGCTTCGGACATCTCTAATAATTCATCAATACAACGTCTTGATAACAAACGGAAATCACCTGCTTCGACAGGCATATCAATTTCAGATACAGCATTGATAATACGGTAGGCAAGACGCGTCATCGCTAATCTAAACGCGGTCTCACCGCCACGGCTGAGGCGGCGCGTATAAACCAGATCTGCACCATCGCGCCATTTGGCCAAGAGCTCAGGAATGACTTCAGGCGGGTCCTGGAGGTCGGTATCCATATAAATAACCGCATCACCGGAGGCGTATTCCATACCAGCAAGAACACATTCACCAACACCAAAGTTTCGAGACATGTTCACAATCTTAATCGACCTGTTTTTTCCTGCATAATCCTGTAGGATTTCCAGAGATCGGTCCGTCGAGTTGTCATTTACGAAAATCAATTCGTGCGCACACCCTTCGATCTTAAACATGGCTAAAACACGTTCAATGAGTTCATCAAGAACATCGGCTTCGTTTCGAAACGAAAAGACGACGGAAATTTTACTTTTTTTGGTTCGCGCTTTTTTGGCCATGGGATCCCCTAGAATATGCTCGGTGAATATCCGGGGGGCCTTCATGTGTCAAGAATTCATGGGAATTAGAGGGTTTTAAGCGTATTCAAGACCATCTGGCTCATAAACAACGATTTTAGACCCAACATTATCAATTGCGATCTTCACAGCGACCAAATCATTCAGGGCTTCACGAACTTTCGCCTGCTTTGAAGGTTCAACGACGAAAAGCATAAACCCACCGCCGCCAGCCCCCAAAAGCTTACCACCAGAGGCACCTGCGCCCGTTGCAGCGTTGTATATCTCGTCAATCACGGGGTTAGAAACACCTTCGGCCAGTTCACGCTTGAGCAGCCATGATTGATGCAGCAATACACCCACATCACTAATCGAGCTACGGGCGTCATGGAGGATAGACTGCGCCTCATCGACCATGGCCATCATTTCTTTGAGTTGTGCTTCACGGGCATCCAGATTCTGCATCTGTTTTTCTGCCATCGCAGGCGCTAATCGGGTGATCCCGGTAAATACCAGCATCAGATGATCTTGCAGATCCGACCGACGGTCATTCGAGACGATTGCCGGTTGCACGTCGAACTCGCCGGTTTGCAGGAAGTTAATGCGGTTCAAGCCGCCATATGCCGCCCAAATCTGATCCTGACAGCCAACTTTCTCGTTAATGATATCTTGTTCAATGCGAATAGCTTCGCGCGCCAAATGACGCTTGGAAACAATGCGTCCCTGAAATGCGGCCAAGGCATTCAGCATACCGACGGTGAATGAGGAGCTTGAGCCCAACCCTGAGCGCGCAGGAAGATCACCGTCATGGTGGATTTCAAGCCCATCCTCGAGTTGATGCTGACTCAGCACACCACGTACAGCTGGATGCTTGATATCATCGACAGAAACGACGTTCTCAACTTTGGAATAAACAATACGGTGCTTATGTTCAAAAAACGGCGGGAGCTTTCGTACCGAGATATAGCAGTACTTATCGATGGCGAAGCCCAGCACAGCACCGCCATGCTTTTCATACCAGGGCGGATAATCCGTTCCACCACCAAAAAGCGACACACGAAATGGTGTCCGACAGATAATCATATGTCCCCCACAGCGTCTATTTTGTGTCCGATAACCTGCGCCGCGATGGCCAAGCTTTCAGGCGTCCCAATATCGATAAAGGGTACGGTACCAGCGTTGTAAGCAGCAAGGCTTGAGGATGGTTGCACACCAAAAACATCGCGCTCTAGTGAAGGGCCTGCGTTGGCATCGATCATATCCCAGCCTGCGGTTGAAAAAGCATAAACGCCGGCATTAATCAGCCCGGGGCCACCGCCATCTTGTTTTTCACGAAACGCTGTAATCTGGCTATTCTGATCAACATCTACGCGTCCAAAACGACCCGATTCGTCGACATGAACACACAATAGTGTCGCCGCAGCCCCTGTGTCACGGTGCGCAGCCATGAACATGGACAGGTCTGCACCAATCCAGCTATCGCCATTCATGACCAGTGCATTTGAGGCCTTGATCTCAGGTCTAACCAATCTGAGCGCGCCCGCAGTACCGCGTGGCGCATCTTCGATGACAGTATCAACAATCAATCCAGGGTAGGGATATCGTTCAACATGATCGACCACGCGATCTGCCAGATGACCGAGACTTAGGATAATACGTCTGGCACCAAACCCGGCCAACCACGAGAAAAGATAATCCAGATACGTTTGATCATTGATAGGTGCCAGCAACTTAGGGACATCGCCTAGAACGGGCTGAATGCGCGTCCCAAGGCCGCCAGCAAGAACCACCACATCTACATCAGCAAGATTGGACTGTTCAGGCTTTGTCACGATGGAACATCATAAGCATGCCTGAAGGATGAAGCCGTCACTCTGCGGCCTCCAACTCCTCAACGATACGGCGCTTAAGGCGATGCACAGCCATTCCTTCGATGTGCGTACGTGTATCCCAGCCGAACTGTTGCGTGACCATATCCAAATAGCGTTTATCGCCAAAATAGGTATGGAAGGCCTGATCCCGGAACCGTAAAACCTCAGCAGCCGATGTTTTCTCTGTGGGGAGCGGGCGGCAATCATAGCTGTGCTGTGAATATCCAGCCCAACTCTCAGGTAACGGCCAATCGTTCTGGATTGCCATCGCATATAAAGGTGACCCCGGATACGCCATGGCAGAATAGAAGTTTGCGTATTCGCAGTTCAGTTCCTGTGCGAGATCAAGCGTCGCCTGCATGCTCTCAAGATCATCATCAGGTAGTCCAAAGATATAGTTTCCGGCCACTTTGATACCAGCCGACTGGATCGTCCGAACAATGTCGATGATATCCCTTTGATTAAACGCCTTATCCGCACCGTCTCGAACAAGGTCAGAACCAGATTCAATGCCAAGTGCCAACCACTGGAAACCGGCTTTGCGCATTTTCTCAAGCATATGCGGCTTCACCGTGTCGACCCGCGCATAGGCCCAGATATTCAAATCATCAATGCCACGCTCAATAATCCCGTCGCAGACGGCCATAACATGACGCTCATTGAGGACAAACATCTCGTCTATGATCTTAAACGTCTTAACACCGTGGGTTTCGCGCAGGAACGCGATCTCTTCGACAACTTTCTCAGGCTTTCGCATCCGATAACGGTTGATATCAAATGGCGCATTAATACAGCAGAAAATGCACTTAAACGGACAGCCAAGTGACGTGTAGATTGATGCATAAGGAATGCGGTTTTCAAGCTCACCAAAGCATTGCCAGTTATGCGCCCGGTATTTTTCCATGGGCAACAAATCCCACACGTTCCCGTGCAGCTCAGCGTCCAGGTCTTTGATCAACGGGGCCGCGGTATTGATTGTGAACTTTCCATCCCGGTCCCAGACCAAACCGGGCACATCTGCCAAAGCTTCATCAGACCCACCATCGATTAATGCACGCAACAGACCGATCACCGTTTCAGGGCCTTCACCTTTACAAGCGAACTCAGCCACTTCTTCACGTAATGTTTGCTCGGGTAGCGCCGATACATGGCCACCAACAAAGATAACAGGAATATCTGGGGTCACAGCCTTAATCGCGTGCGTGGTATCGCTCGCGGCTACCATTTGCTGCGTCGATGCCGACGGCTGATGACCAAATACGATCATCGCAACCAATTTTGGGTTCAGCTCTGCAATGCGATTGGCAACGCTTTCTGTGCCCATGCTTTCGGCTTCAGAATCCAGAATGACGATCTCAAAGCCCTGATCACGCACATATCCACCGATCAAGCGGCACCAGAGCGGCGGTTCAATCGCCGTTAACTCGTTGCCCAACTGTTGATAAATACGCTCACGTCCACCGGGATTTACGAGGACTAGATCAGGATTGCTCATAGTGTTTTTTCGCCCACGGTTGGTGCATTAGACTCTATCGAACTTATACCGCGCACATGGCATAAAGTCATCTTTAGTAACAACCCTAGCTTAGCGCACGGATACCCGTTATACGTTGCCGTACTGCGCGTTCCGAATCATCCGATAGCCTTTGATGAGTTCACGAATGCCCATGTCCAGTGAATGCTGCGGCATGTAGCCTGTCGCTTCGATTTTCTCGTTAGACACGATGTAATCGCGTTTGTCAGGATCTTCGCCGATAGGGGCTTCCATAAAGACAAATGACGGAATGTGTTCGTGGATTTTTTCGCACAGTTCGCGCTTGGACAGGTTCGCGTCCGATAAGCCAACATTGTAGGCTTCGTTCTTCATGGTCTCAAAATTATCAAGGCCATGGATAAACGCGCGCGCAACGTCACGTATGTGGATGTAATTGCGCTTAAAATCAGCTTCGAACAGCACAACCGCACGGTCATGGACAGCACGATATACGAAATCATTGACCAGAAGGTCGAGGCGAAAACGAGGGGCCATACCAAACACCGTCGCCAGGCGGAAACTGATGGCATTACCGCGCTCTAGCACGGCTGCCTCGGCTTCAACTTTTGTCGTTCCATAAAGTGATATTGGATTGAGCGGGGATTCTTCAGTACAGAATTTCCCTTTTTCACCAATGCCATAGCCGGAGTTCGTAATCGGCATCAGAATACGCTGATCCTTCGACAAAAGCTTCGTCAGCATAATGACCGCGTCGCGGTTGATCGACGTTGTACCAAGTAGATCATTGTTACATAGCGGCGCACCAACAAGAGCTGCCAGCGGAATAACAACATCAACGTCTTTGATAGCGCCTTTAATCAGGCTCTCATCACGGGCATCACCGCGGATCACGTCAAATTCGGGATTGGCACATACATGGGCGAGGGGATTTTGCTTAAACATGAAGTTATCAAGCACCGTCACCTTATGACCAAGGGACAGAAGTTCCGGAATAATCATGGAACCGAGGTAGCCAGCACCACCTGTCACGAGTATGTTTTGTTTGTTGGTCATTCCCTTAACTCCTTAATCGTCATTCCTGCGAAAGCGGGAACCCAGTTTTTCATCTCGATTATTCTGGATCCCCACTTTCGCGGGAATGACGCGTGTTATGCTGGTTGCGCGGACGCGTCCAAAACTTCATGTAATTTACGTAACTGCGGGGCAATATCATGCGCCTGATTGCCACAGAAAAACCCGTTGTCGTGCGCAATATTGGAATTGGCAATTTCACCAACGGTTTCATAATCATAAAACTTCATGACATCGTGACGCAGAATGCAGCCGCCCGTGATGATGCGATAGCCAATATCTGCATCCACAAGGGCTTTAAACACCTGCTCACGGTCAATATTGAGATCAGGGTTTAGGATAATCGGAAAACAGAAGCTCGAATGTTGGCCGTTTTCACGCTGAATAATAAAGCGCTCATCATCGCCAAACAGTTCGTTGAATAATGCCAGGTTTTTACGTCGTGCGGCGGTCATCGCAGGCAGCTTTTTCAATTGCTCGCGACCAATCGCACCGGCCATTTCAGTAGGGCGAACGTTATAGCCCGGAAGAATAAACCGATAAGCTTCAAAGAAATCATCACCACGGGATTCAAAAATCGGTGAATCCTTTGGTATGTCGCGCGTCCAGCCATGTGCACGAAGACAGCGCATTAAATGATACGTCTCAAGATCATCCGTGATGATCATACCGCCCTCCATGGTTGCGATATGATGAGAGAAAAAGAAGCTCGACGTATTTACATCACCAAACGAGCCCGCTTTTTTACTATTAAGTTCGGCATCAAGGCTCTCGCAGTTATCTTCCATGAAGATCAAATCATGCTTGTCGCAGAACGCTCGCATCACATCCAACTCGCATGGATTGCCCAGAATAGAGACCGCAACCAGCATTTTGGTATCTAGTGTGAGGGCTTCTTCGAGCTGCGAGACATCCATATTCAATGTCTCAAGTTCGATATCGACGATCTTGAGCTTAAGGCCGTATTGCTGCAGCGGATGATACGTTGTCGCCCACGATACAGCCGGAACAATCACTTCATCTCCTCGCTTTAAGGGATTCTTTTTCTTAAAAAATTGCGCAGCGACGGCAATCAGGTTGGCGCTTGATCCGGAATTGACCATGACACCGTATTTTTTGCCATGATAAGCCGCAAACTCATCTTCGAATGCGGCGACCTCGGGACCCATCGTATATCGATCACTCTCAATAATACGATTGATCGCCGCAATTTCCTTATCGTCCCAGCTGGATGACGCGAGCTCATAAAACATGCTCTGGACTATTCCATCGTCCGAGTACCTTCGGTACCCGGCTTGGCTGAGTTTGGATTAACAATGTCTGGCATTGCTGGCTCTTCCCAACCTTCAATCGGCTCAATGAACATGTTCTTTTTGAACTCATCACGCGGAAGATATGGATACATGTCTTCAACTGGTGTCGACCAACCAAAGATACGTGGCTCGTACGTGTGATACTCATGCATGTTCACGTCACAGACGGCGGGGCCGTCAAAAGCCATCACGGTATCGATTGTGCTATCGATATCGGCGTTCTTAGCCACTTCAAACGTTTGAATATCAAAACCTTTGGCGACATTCACAAAGTTTGGCGGGTTATAGCCAACAGGACCACATGCTTCGCAGCGGCCTTCAAAGTTAGTTTCCTGAAACGCCTTGGTAATCCCGTAGATGTGGTTGTTGAGAATGAACGTTTTGATCTTCATGCCATAGTTTTTCATGGTCTGAAGTTCCTGAATGTTCAAGATCATCCCACCGTCACCAATGATTGCGATGACGTTGCGGCTTGGATCAGCCATCCATGCGCCCATCGCTGCACACATTGAAAAGCCCATCGGCGCATTACCGTTGTTGGTCAGGTATTGCTCACCAAACTTGGTCTCAAACGCATGTGCGACAACAACCGACGTGCCACCAAGATCACAGACAAGGATATCATCACCCCCCATCTTTTCAGACAAACGACGCATGAATGCATATGGATGCACGTATTCCTGGCCTTCGAACTGATAGGCACCATCTTCAAACATTTCAGGACGAACTGGATCGTATTTCACTTTCCATTCCTGGCACTGCACGTTCCATTTCTCATGCTCTGGCAGATTGCCTGCAGCCCGCTCTTCTTTAAGGCGCTTAAGAAGGCGCTGACAGAAATCGCGCACATCGCAAAGAATGTTCACATCAATTGGCACTTGCTGAAGCTTTGGCTGAAGAAGTGTCTTATCCAGATCGACGACAAATTTCTTCGCACCGCGCGCAAATGTGTGGATATTACCGCCGGTAATACGGCCTGAAACACGTGTGCCAATGCCCATCAGAACGTCCGAGTTCTGGATGCCAAAGTTCCGTCCAGCACCGCCGTACGTACCAATACGACCGCCGTAGTAGGGGAAGTCAGACGTGATAATATCAAGAGCATTCCACGTTGGATAAGCTGGAACCATCGCGACTTCTGCAATTTCGCGGACCAGATCAACTGCATCACCGATACGTGCACCGCCGCCAATCATAAGAACGGGACGCTCAGATTTCTTGAGGTCTTCGATGTACGTTTCGATCTGCTGGTCAACAACATCTGTTCTGTAGTGAACGCCTGCAGCATTTGTATCAAAGCTGAACAACTCGTCCGGATTAATTTCGGCTTTTTGGATATCGATTGGAATATCGATTACGCACGGGCCGGGACGACCTTCTTCTGCCATGAAGAATGCTTTTTCCATCTCGTAGCGAATTGATTTTGGATCCGTAATCATCACAGCATTTTTGGTGATGCTCTCGACGATGGTGACAACGTCTGTTTCCTGGAAGCCAACCTGACGCACGGATGGGTCTGGGCGCATAAACTGAGAGTTGATGTTACCGGTAATGAAAATACACGGCACAGACTCGTAAAAGCAGTTCGCAATCGGGTTCAACAGGTTCAACGCACCTGGACCACTGGTTGCAATCGCAGCACCTGGGATACCCTTAACACGACCATAGCACTCGGCCGCAAAGCCAGCGCCTTGTTCGTGCATCGTCGCGACGTATGAGGTTTTCTCAGCGCGTGTGAAGGCATCAATCAGATGACCGTTCGCGGAACCATAGAGGACGAACACTTGATCAATACCGCGATCCCCCAAAAAATTAATGACATAATCAGCAAGCTTCATTCGTCGTCGTCCCTATACATTAAAACATTCAACAGGTTTGAAGTTCAGAAGTGATATGCCTTATTTAGCATAAATGAACCTTAGTATTGCTTGCGCGTATACAACATACACTATGTATGGCCAAGTCATATTCGCCCATAAAGGCGCAGAAAAGCCTCACTTTCCATGACATTTAAGGTAAGACAAGGGGTCGGTGATTAACGGGGCGCTCGACAGCGATAAATATCGAAATAAGTCCGGCTTTCAGTTTTCTGAAATGCCCGTGTAAACGAATCGCGGAACGGCTGTCCATATGTGTCTTTTCCATAGTAACCGTACCAAGCGTAAGGGCGTTCTCCGACAGGAATAAGCCAGATATCTGTCTGGCATGTTTCGATCATATTCAGCGTTGCCTGAGACAGCTCAATACCCCACGCCGTGGTATCTATAATGATCGACGTATCAAGGGAATAAGGATGCCCGGCGAATACCAGACGTGTACGTTGATAGGTACGACGGTAACTATCGTTTGAAGAACCAATCCCAATCTCGATCTTCTGGCCCTTAAAGTCTTCGGAGATTTGTGCGATTTCCTCAGCCACTGCAGATGCCATTTGCCAGTTCAGGCTGCGTACAAAACGCTTTTCTACTGGCACAGAGACAACGTTCATGAGCACTGCAACGGCAAGCGATGCTGCGATGGCCAATTTATGGTTGGTGCGCATGGCGCAAAGGCCGCGCCCCGCTAAATCCATTGCAATCGGCGCAAAGGGGAGCAAATAGTACATGCCAGCACCCGGCTTTTGCGCCGGATATAAAACCAGCGCCATCGCAAGAACAACTCCAGCACTCAAGATACTGACTTCGGTCCGTTCATTACGAGACATTGACTGCCACCCAAATGCGATAAAAATTGACGCAGGCACAACATAGATCGCTGCGTACCGCATCACCTTCTTAAGGCCATCCCAGGAATTGGGCTTATCTGCCATCAATTGAATGAGATCGACCAAGTATTTGAATTCAAAAAGCGGCGTCATGAAGGGCAGTGCGGCAACCGAAAACGCGATGACAACGGTAACGATACAGGCAATTATTCCGTCCTGATAAAGCATCAAAAAACCAAACGGCAGGAAATAGATCGCGGCGAAAACCTTTTGGCCAATAACAAAGCCAATCAACACACCAAACACAGCTGCGCGCAGCCACCTTTGATCTAGGGCAGAACGATTATTCAACCAAACACCCAACGCAACACTCATGAGCATGAATGTCTCAGGCCGATCCCAAATACTCGCAGGCAGGTTGAGAACAACAATCGCGGCAAACCCGCTCACAGCAAATGATACGGACGCCCAACCACGATCACGTTGCGACACAGCCATAATAACCAAAGCAATGATGAGAGCGATAAGGCCCGGCGCTTTGCCAATTGCTACGCTTGCGCCAAAAACACTAAAAACCAGCGCGTGAATGAGATACAGATACGGCCCATAAAGATTGGTAATACGAGTCGCATCATCAATTGGATGATAAACCGAATTCCCGTCTAACAACCGCCACGCTAAAGCAACAATATTTGGCTCACCTGTATCGATATATCCCGGATATAAAGCATAGGCGATGCAAAGAGCCACAACATTTACCGCTGCAACAACAGCAACAACGCACAATATTTTTTCTGATAACCGCAGGCCCATCATTTGCTTACTCTTCGGCTGGAGACTTAAACCCGTCTGCTTTTAAATCATCAATGCGCGAACGATGGCATGCAAAGATATTCATTTGTTGCGCCAGCATAAATCGTTGTTCCGACGCAAACGGGACCAGCGCCAAACGGCAGTCATTTCCTGGCATTCTGTTGTCTGGTTCAGGGAATACAACATAGCCTTCATCTGAGCGTACACGCCAGCAGGGCTGATAAAGCTGATAGCCAGCATCTTCTAACAGTTCCAACGCGCGCAAGGTGCGCACGGGTTTATCTGGCGTTAGCCAACTCTCAACAACAATGAATGGCTTTGCTGTCGCCAGCACGTTTTTGGCACCTGAAAGCGCTTCAAATTCATAATCCTCAACATCCATTTTAATAACATCGGGGGTGACAGGCAGATAATCCAGGCGCTGCAGAGGCACATCGACGCGCCCGGCACCTTCACGGCCGACACCGCTTCCAGTAATGCGATTAAGACCCGTTTCTTTTTCGTGGATCGCCATCGTCGCTGTACCAGCCTCAGACGAGAGCGCGACACCATGAACTGTGATGCGCGAGTTCAAGCCGAACTCATCAATCAATCCTTGAAGGTCCTGGCGGGTGGCGGGCGCAGGTTCAAACGAAGAAATAGGGCCGTCAAAATTCTTCAATGACGCCGCATAGAACGTAAAATAACCCCAATTTGCGCCAATATCAAAAAATGTACGGTTGCCGGTAAGCAGCAATGCCAGAAGCCCTGATACGTCCGGTTCATATCCGGCGGCGTCATGACCAAAGTACAAGCTACCGAAATGCGGTTTCCGGCCATCAAACGACGCGCGCTTCAATCCATCTTTAGCTTCAAGCGTCATAACACCACGCCCACTCAGGCCCAAAGTGCCGTGCGCAAAATCGTATGCAAACCTTGCTGGTTTCTTACCTAATCGCTTGGCCCATTTCTTACTGTATTGGTGATGCGCAGCACGCGCCAATTTCGATATCAAAGGCAAACCTTCGATATTATAGGGGCGTTCCGGTAATGCCGGTGCGATGAGAATTTCTGAACACATACTCAGTTTGTCCACTATCCGCGTAATGCAATCAAGCCCAAGTAGACTCAAAACCTATATTGGAGGGGCTTTTCTGCGACTTCAGTCTATGGTTCACTGCAGCTCAATAAGTGAAGAATTGGATCGCTAATAGCTATGTCAGTTTTCTACGATACGTACGGCGCGTCAAAATCCTATACGACGCCATCATTGAGCCAGAAACACATTGCCAAATTTGACAATGAAGTCGGGAATCCAGCTGACCTAAAATCCACACATCGCTGCCTGGAAATTGGCTGTGGGACAGGACATTTTCTGTCTTACCTGCATCACAAAGATGTCACTGATCTGCACGGGATCGATCTCGATGCATCATTGGCAGACGTCGTACCAAAATCAGTCCGAGATCACTTTGAGGCTGCTGACGTGTGGGGTTTCCTTAAAACAGCAGCCGATAAACCAAAATACGACCGCATCTTTATGTTCGATGTGTTTGAGCATTTTCTGCCAGAAGAAGGCCATAAGCTTTTATCTAAGATTGGCGATATATTGAACGAAGACGGTGTCATTGTGCTCAAGATACCTAACGCATCTTCACCGTGGGGATTACAGTACCAAAACGGCGACCTCACGCATCTTGCCAACTATACTCCTGACAGCATTCGCCAAATGGCCGTGTCGTGTCAGATGAAATGCACACAGTGTTACCCGCATCTACTGGGGAGTAAATCCAGGCAATGGCGCGATCGCGTGATGCAAAAGTTCCTTAACTGGGCTGTCGCAACGCCACCTGAAATATGGGAAGGCAACTTCTACGCGGTTATTAAAAAGCTGCGATAACAATCTATGGGTTGGCAGAGCAGGGGAGCAATCCCTATATCCCATTTAACACACAAAATTTATTTATCATATTTTCCAGGGGAGATTTCCAACTATGGCAAAAGCAGCATTTATTGGTCTCGGCGTTATGGGCTATCCAATGGCTGGCCACCTTCAGATTAACAGTCATGACGTTACTGTTTATAACCGCACCACAGCAAAAGCTGAAAAATGGGCAGGCGAGTACGGCGGCAACTTTGCTGATACACCTGCAAAAGCAGTCGCTGGCGCTGATTTTGTTTTCTCATGCGTTGGTAATGACGATGATCTTCGCTCGGTTGTCTATGGCGATGACGGCATCCTTGCAGGCATGGCTGGCAGCGGCATTTATTGCGATCACACGACCGCATCTGCCATCGTTGCCCGCGAGATAAACGAAAAGTGTAATGAGCTTGGCATTCAATTCCTTGATGGCCCCGTATCCGGTGGCCAGGCTGGCGCTGAAAACGGCAAGCTAACGGTAATGGTTGGCGGTGATCAATCAACCTTTGATGCTGCGAAGCCAATCGTCGACTCATATGCCCAAGCCGTGACCCTATTAGGTGCCACTGGTTCTGGTCAGATCACGAAAATGGTCAACCAGGTGTGTATTGCCAGTCTCGTCCAAGGTTTATCCGAAGGTTTGGCTTTCGCGCAAAAGGCTGGCCTTGATGCGAAACTGGTTGTCGATTGCATTTCCAAAGGTGCTGCCGGTTCTTGGCAGATGGAAAACCGTGGCAAGACCATGGCCGACGACGAGTTTGATTTTGGTTTTGCCGTTGAGTGGATGCGCAAAGATTTGGGCATTGCGCTTGAAGAAGCCAAAAGCAATGGCGCGCTGTTGCCCGTTACAGCCGTTGTCGATCAGTTCTATGCAGAAGTGATTGCGATGGGTGGAAAGCGCTGGGATACATCCAGCCTCATCCGCCGTCTTACGCGCAAGTAATTAAAACACCCCTCATCCTGTCGGGTGAGGGGACCGCCAACACAATCGTCATCTCCGCGTTCGCGGGGATGACGACGTATGTTTTTTAAAAAAACTAAGCCTACTATTTACTGACGCGGGCTGTGTACTTGAATTTTGAATGCAGGCGTTGGTGAGAGCAGGTTTGCAATCTTCCAGGTATACATTTTATAGCCGAGACCGCGCTTTTCGAACGGCCTCACAGTTGTCGCATTATGACTTACGACAATTCCATCAGAAAAGATCCGTAACTCCCCAGACGTATCCAGCCCGGACGCCCGCAACCGGGCTTTGACATCACTTGCCAATGATTTCCCAAGCATAGAGATCTGACCGGTGTTTTTGTTGAAGCTGATACCGAGGATGTATTCGTTACGACGAAAAAACGTCATCGTCTTGACTTTAATCAGATTGCCGGAACGATCATAATTTATATGGAAATGTGCTTTCTCGTAATACTTAAAATCAGAAACAGCGGAATCACGCTCAAAGTCATCCTTGATGAGTGACAATTGCTTTAGTTCTTCCTCGCGAGAAACTTAACCCGCTTGGATATCCTGATAAAGCTGCACTTTGGCAAGGTATCCATCAAAGATGAAACTGTATTCGCCGCGCCGGTTTATATCGATCTCGGCATCAAAGCGGATCGGCATATAGCATCCGCTGACCACGACAAGCATGACGACAGCGAGAAGGCGCTTGGCCACCGTTAAAGTATTATTTGGAGTGAATCTTTTTATGGGGCGATCATAGTCTGAGATACATGCGGGGCCAAGTGATCGTCGCACAAATTCATGCAACATTAATCCATGTGCCCATACCCGCCATATGATGCTCAAGCATATGGCAATGAAACAGCCATTTCCCAGGATTATCAGCAACGAATGCGATCTTTATCCGTTCCGCAGGCTGCATCAAGTGGGTATCGCGCCAAGGTGCATTTATGACCGCTTTGGAGTCTATCTCCAGTACACGAAAATGATGTCCATGAAGGTGCATTGCATGGGGCCAGCGCGTGTCATTAATCATACCGATGACCGCCGTTTGTCCTGCCTTCAGATCAACCAACGGATCGACCGGCTTGCCGGCGTTGCCGTTGAACGCCCATGCCTGTCCATGTTCACGAACCAGCGTGCGCATATCGAACATCTGACCTTTGTACGTTGCTTGGGTCATGCCGCCCATGGCGCCACCCTGCATGAGCAGATCAATATGCAATGCATTCTCTAAATCTGGTTGATGTTGAGCAAGCGGATTACTTGGCAATATTAATGGTGCAGCGTTTTTACGATCAGCCAAAGCATCACCCGACACGACAAGCTCGGCCGCAACAATCGGATCACCGACCGAGACTTCATTGATAATGAATGTCGCCGGCGTCCCCGGCATATCGATTACGAGGTCCACCCGCTGCGCAGGTGCCAGCACGAGAGGGCCATCAAGAATTTCCGGGGTTTCTAATGGCTGTCCATCAAGCGCAATGACGTGCGCGGTCAGGCCAGGTAACTCAAATGCCATCACCCGCGCATTAGCGGCAGACACACACCGCAAGCGAACGCGGGCGTTCGGACTTACATTGAGTTTTGGTTTAGTATCGCCGTTGACGGTCAACCAATTGCCAAGCCGACCTCTGTGCGCGGCTTCGTGGAGTGCGCCAAATCCCTCAGTGATCTGACCGGCTTCATCTAACCGCCAGTCATCCGCAATGAACGCAAGGTCGGCATCAACATCAACCGGCGTGTCTTCATTCACAATCAAAAGCCCATAGAGCCCACGTGCAATCTGTTCCCATGAGCGGTGATGCGAATGATACCAGTACGTACCCGCGTCCGGCGCCGTGAAGCGATAATCAAAACTGGCACCGGGCATTATAGGTTGCTGCGTCAGACCACTGACTCCGTCCATTGCATTCTCAATCCGGATACCATGCCAATGCACCGTCGTTGGATCGGGCAGGGCATTATCAACGCGAATGTGAACAGGCTTGGCGCGAGGAATACGAATAACCGGTCCCGGCGCGGAATGATTGTATACCCATACTTGCGTTTTAGGCTCATCAGGGCCCCTCAGTGAGGCCTCGGCTGCCCCGGGCCTGAGCACATAGGCCGGAGATGCCAACGCATGCGTTGGCAGTATTGGCAACGTTGCCAAAGCCGCAGTGCCCACTAGAAATTCTCGTCTTTTCATACGTCACCAATATTCAAGGACATCAAAAACAATTTAATAAGGGTTTCACCAACTGGCAGGTCAAGCGAGATCATTTAAATTCGATCGCCACAAGCTCAACCGTCATTCCGGCGTAGGCCAGAATCCAGCACCTGCCTAATACATCACTGGACCCCGGCCTTAGCCCGGGTAACGGTATTTTACGATGATCTCTTTAGGCTACGCACTTTATTTCGGTTCAAACCGATCGTTGAAATTCGTTATGTCTGGTATTTCAATCAACGGCTGACGATCCAGCGTCCGCACGTATTCAGACAAATCGACGAGCATCTGCTTTCGTGCATCTTCAGAAATGTAAGGTACATGCCATGCAATAAACGGCTCGATCACGTCGAGGCCCATGTAGCCCAACGTACCTTGGAAAAAATGCTTCATCATGCCGGTCTCAAGCGGGCCATGGATCGAACCTTCACCAAACATGTGAGGGCGACCGCCTAGGGCAAAAGCTGTAAAGGCACGTTTTCCCTTAAGCCCACCTTCACCATATATCCGTTTCCCACCATAAAAAGGTCCTGAAATACATACGCGCTCAAACCAACCTTTAAGGATCGCGGGCGTACCAAACCAATGCAGCGGAAATGTAAATACCAACACATCAGCCGCGAGAACTTTCTCGATTTCAGACGCGATGTCCGGTGCGATGGTTTCTTGCTGATAGTTGTGGCGTTGCTCGAGTGCATACGTCAGATGATCTGGATCACGACGTTCACCAAAATCAGCAGGCGAAACGACGGGATTGAAATTCATCTCATAAAGATCGGAGAGCGTGACGGTATGACCTTCGTCTTCAAGCGTCTGGATGATGACGTCACGCATACTTGCTGTGAACGATTTTGGTTCCGGGTGCGCGTGAACAAGGTGAATTTTCATGCGTTGAGTAAGCCAATGGTTATGAGTTTGGTCAAGCGATCTGAATTTCAATGATCAAAATTAATCACCGAAACGTATCACTCCAATCGTAATTCCCGCGAAAGCGAGGACCAGGTATCTGAGCTCAATTATCAAGGTTTCCGCTTTCGCGGGAATAACGGAAAAAATAGACGAAGATGTCATAAATCTATGTGCGTTTCGGCCCATGCCGCAACGGCAAGCATATGATCCATCCGATGCTCAAGGTTCGTCAGGTAGGAATCAATCTGTGGTGCCGCATCTGTTGCAAATAACGACATCCGGCCCGTGTGTTTGAGAAGTAACAATCCAGATGTGTGCGCAAAGAACGCCGCAGTTTCGGCATCTGCGGTTTCGTCTTTGCAGCCCATTTCCATGAGCGCATGGCGAAACGGTGCCAACGACCACAACAATTTCTCGTTCAGATCCTGATCGCGCGCTGACCCCAGGCCATGCGGCCGCATTCCACCACGAAACAAATAGAACCCTAAATCAAGATCGCGCGGGTTCTCAGCGTAAAAATCGAAAAAAGCACGGCCAGATAAATACATCTGATCTTTTGGAGTCTTTGCCCCCACAACAGATGCCGTGACACGCGCAACCAATGTATCCAGCGATTGGTCGAGGAGGGCGGCGTAGATCTCTTCTTTGGATTTAAAATGGAAATAGATAGCCCCCGGCGTATAGCCAGCTTTTTTAGCGATGGCTCGAATGGACGCCCCCTCAATACCGTCTTCTTCAAAGATCTGACGCGCCGCATTGAGGATCAGAGACTGCTTCATCGTTGAGACAGCGGCCTGACGTGCATTTGTATTCGTCTGCAGCATCGGAAATCCAATCTTCGTTAAAAAACATAGTGTGAGGCAAAAAATATATTATTTCAACATTGATTTATTTTTTAAACACTGTTTAAATTTGTCAAATCGTTGAATTTTTCTGGAGGGCTAAAATGTCTCAATCATCGCATACAATTCGCAAACTTTCATCCAGCTTTGGGATTGAGATCTCAGGTATTGATCTGTCAAAAGACATTAGTGCGATGGACCAAATGGTGATCAGAGAGCTATGGGCCAAGCATCAATTGCTACTGTTTCGGGGCCAGTCATTGCGCGAGGAAGATCTTGTCCGCACTAGCCGATACATCGGCGATCTTGAAATTCATATTCGCCGCGAATACTTGTCTGATGAAAACCCTGAAATCCTTTTGGTGTCGAATATCAAGAAAGATGGGCGTTCGGTAGGCATTCTGTCCGACACCGAAGTCGGCTGGCATTACGATCAAATCTATTTGCCGCGCCCAGCGGTGGGCTCGATGTTGATGGCCGTGAAGTTGCCTTCCTCAGGTGGACAGACGTCATTTGCGGATATGACCGCTGCGTTTGAAGCGCTCCCTGACGAGATCAAATCCAAGATCAATGGCACGAAAGCGGTCCAATCCTATGAGGCTTTTAACGCGCAGTTTAGTGTCACAACCAACAAGACACAAAAGAAACTATCTCCGGACATCGAACAACCGCTTGTCCGCACGCACCCCATAAGTGGGCGCAAAGCTCTGTATATCTGCCCTGGCATGACAACGCAGATCGTCGGCATGGACGCACATGAGAGTGCCGAGATGTTGGATTACTTGTTCGACTTTAGCGTCCGTCCAAAATTTGTCTATACTCACAATTGGCAAATGGGAGATGTCCTGCTTTGGGATAACGCATCGACCATGCACCGCCGCGAGCCGTTTGACGGAAACGATGAACGGCTGATGAAACGTACCACCATCTTACCGCCTGAAGACCTCGCCGTTCCATTCTAAGACACCAAAGGAAGAATTCACTTCATGACTGATACCCCGAAACCTTTAAGCGGTGTTCGCGTTCTTGATATCGCCAGCTTTATTGCAGCTCCATTCGCAGCCTCAATCATGAGTGAATTTGGCGCTGAAGTAATCAAGGTTGAACAACCAGGCGGTGGTGATCCATGGCGTCGTTATGGTACCAAGACCGCCCTTGAGGATTGCTCGCTGGCATGGCTCACCGAAGCCCGTAACAAGCGATCCATCACGCTTAATCTGCGTGAAGTAGCGGGCTCTGAGATTTTCAAGAAACTTACTAAGGATGCCGATGTTATTTGTGAAAACTTTCGCCCCGGCACATTAGAGAAATGGGGACTTGGATGGGATGTCTTAAAAGAGATCAATCCCAAGTTGGTCATGCTGCGCGTATCAGGTTACGGCCAGACAGGCCCTTACAAAGACCGTCCAGGCTTTGCACGTATCGCCCACGCTTATGGAGGCCTCACATATCTTTCCGGTATTCCAGGCGAGATACCCGTAACACCGGGTTCGACCTCGCTCGGCGATTATATGACCGGCATGTATGGATGCATCGGTGTGATGATGGCGCTTCGTCATCGCGATGCGACGGGGCAGGGGCAAATGGTCGACTGCGCCTTGTACGAAAGTATCTTCCGAGCATTGGACGAGATCGCGCCCCGGTATCAAGTTGATGGCTTTGTGCGTCAACCAGAAGGCACCGGTACGGTCAACGCATGTCCGCACGGGCATTTCCCGGCTGGCGATGAGAAATTCCTGGCGATTGCATGCACCACCGACAAGATGTTTGAACGTCTGACTGTCGCGATGCAGCGACCTGATTTATCGGAACGTTTTGGCGAGCAAGCCAAACGACTGGCAGGACGTGAGATCGTTCTGGCTGAAGTCGAGGCCTGGACCAAATCCATGACCCGCGATGAAGTGATTGAGGTCTGTACCGCAAACGGCGTCCCGGCTGGTGCTATCAATTCAATTGAAGACATCTTTAACGATCCGCACTTCAAAGAACGCGGCACTATGACCAGCGTTAATGTGCCAGGCATCGGCGATGTTATTGTACCGGCCGCGCTGCCGCGCCTATCCGAGACACCAGGCGAGGTCAAAACGCTCGGGCCGACCTTGGGCGAAGCCAATGACATGGTTTATGGCGACTGGCTGAATTTGAGCCAGGATGAACGCGAACAACTGAAAACTAACGGCGTCATTTAAGACACCAACACTGGAGAGTTAAGTTTATGAGAGACCACGCAAACCGCACGTATCTATTCACACCCGGAAACCACCCAAGGCGCGTTGAGAAAGCCCTAGGCTTGGATACAGATGTAGTGATCCTCGATCTAGAAGACGCCGTTGCCGTCGCAGAAAAAATCTCAACGCGTGTCACCGTGCGCGAAATATTAGCCAAGCCAAGGGACGTTGCCGTGTTTGTCCGCGTCAACGCGTACGACACCACATTTTGTTACAGCGATATCTGTGCCGTTGTGTGCCCTGAACTCGACGGCATTATGCTGCCTAAACTGGAAAGCGTCGAAGACCTCAAATCCGTCGAATGGCTAATTACCAATCTTGAGTGTAAGCAAGGTATGGACGTCGGCTCCATCGACTTATTGCCCATCATCGAAACAGCCAAAGGTGCGGCCAATATTCGCGACATGGTTCAGGCAGGTTCGCGCGTGAAACGCTTTGCATTTGGGGCAGGGGATTACACCCGCGATCTTGGCATGGACTGGTCCATAGGCGAGAGCGAGTTACTTCCGATCCGCTCAGAGTTGGTGCTCGCATCGCGTCTGGGTGGTCTCGAGCCACCCATCGATACCGTGTTCATTCACATCAAGGATCACGAAGCGTTTGCTGCAAGCTGCGAGACACCGCGTGCCCTTGGTTTCCAAGGCAAGCTCTGCATTCATCCGGATCAGGTTGATCCCGCCAACGCCGCCTTCACACCAACCAAGGACTCCGTTGCATGGTCTGAAAAGATTGTCGCTGCATTTGAAAAAGCCGAAAAAGCAGGCGTCGCGTCGATCCAGGTCGATGGCTACTTCGTCGATTATCCGATTGTCGAGAAAGCACAACGCACCGTCGACCTCGCCAACGTTTTACATGATCTCGGTAAATTTTAAACTAAGGACATCAACATGATCAGCTCACTCAACGAATACAGAGACAGCTTGCGTCAGTTTAATCCACGCGTTTTCATTGATGGTCGACGCATTGAAAGTATTGCTGACGAACCTCTGTTACAGCCGGGTATCAATGCCATCGGTGTCACGTACGACATGGCTTCTGATCCCGAGCTGGCACCCTTGATGAAGGCCGTCGAGCAAGAAACCGGCAAGACCGTTGACCGTATGGTCCAGATCGACCGCACGGCAAATGACTTGCTGGCCAAGCTTGAGGCCGTGCGGATGATGTGCCGGGAGTCAGGGTGCTCGCAAAGATACCTCGTCCATGACGCATTCAATGGGCTTTATCAGGGCACCAAGCGATGTGATGCGGAGGAAGGTACAACCTACTTTGAGCGCTTCCGCAACTTCATGATTGAGACCCAGGAAAACGGCTACAACTACGCCATCGCCATGACCGATGCGAAGGGCGACCGATCCAAGAAACCACACCAGCAAAACATCGCGGACACTTATGTCCACGTGGTTGAAGAACGCGCAGATGGGATCGTTATTTCAGGCACCAAAGCCATCGTCACGTCTGCACCGTATGTGCATGGCTTCATCGTGATGCCGTGCCGGGCGATGACGCCTGAGGACAAAGCCTTCGCTGTATGCGGCGTGGTACCGCTTGATGCCGAAGGGGTGACGATTGCGTGTCGTCCCGCAGGACGTCCCGGCGAAGACGCTGCCGTGTTCTCAAAACGCTATGGGCAGACGACCGGCGTTGTCATGTTCGACAATGTCTTCATTCCACACGAGCGCGTGTTCCTGAACGGCGAGACAGCTCACTCAGAACACATCACGCACACCTATGCGACGCACCACCGTCATTCATGCATTGCCGCCCGGGCCGGGTTCGGTGATCTGTTGATTGGTGCAGGCGCCTTGATGATTGAAGCCAACGGGCTTGATCCAGAGCGCCACAGCCACCTGCGCAATGACATGGTTGAGTTGATTAAAATCGTTGAAGGGTTCTTCGCCACCGGCGTTGCCGCATCCACGTATGGCCAAAAAGATGGATCAGGCAACATCATGCCGGACCCTGTGTTCTCAAACATCGGCAAGCTTCTGATGGCGACACAGATATACGATATGCACCGCCTCGCACACACGGTATCGGGCGGCTTGATCGTCGCCTTGCCGGGACCGGACGAAGACCACAACCCGGAAACAGCGGGCGTGCTCAATGACGTGCTACAGGCGAACCCAAACATACCAGCAAGCCAGCGCCTACAAACATCACGGCTGATGGAAGACCTGACCGCGTCTCATCAAGGTGGATGGTACTCAGTTATTTCCCTACACGGCGGCGGTTCCCCCGAAGCCATGAAGCGCGAAATCTGGCGCAACTATCCAGTCACGGAAAAGAAAGAAATCGTTCAGCAATTGATGGACCGAGACCTGATGGAGCGCGTCGACGGCAAACCCGCAGACCGACAGCCAGGACGCTGCTGCACCATTGGCTGCCGAGTGCCGGACTTCTTGCTCGAAGGTGACCTGACGAAGAAATCAGCGGCTGAGTAGGGTCTTGTATTCGATGGCGTAAAACTAAAGGTACTATCTACCAACGGCGAAGTTCCGTGATGAGTTCACTCATTCGCTCAGCACCGGAGATAAGAATAATTTTTTGAAATGAAATTGCGAGAATAATTATGGCAGACACATTGTATATCGACGCACTGCCTGCAGGTATTCGTTCCAGCTTTATTGATAATGGTAACGGGCTTTCCATGCATGTGCTTGAAGCCGGACGTGCTGGACAGCCGTCGATATTATTACTACACGGTTTTCCAGAGTTGGCGTATAGCTGGCGCAAGGTGATGCCAGCGCTGGCGGATGCCGGTTATCACGTGATCGCTCCAGATCAGCGTGGATATGGTCTTACCACGGGGTGGGATGCAGATTACCATGGTGATGTAGCGTCGTTCCGCTTCGTTAATCTGCTGCGCGATATTCTAGGACTTTTATTGGCCATGGATATCGAGCATATCGAGATATTGGTCGGTCATGATTTTGGTTCAGCAGCGGCAGCATATGCAGCACTGATCCGCCCTGACATGTTTCGTAGGGTTGTGCTAATGAGTGCGCCTTTCTCCGGTCCGCCGCCTATCAGACAGCAGGGGCCAACCGTTGATATCAACGCTTCCCTTGCCGCCCTCGACAGACCCCGCAAGCACTATCACCAGTATTATTCGACGCCCGAAGCCAACGCCGATATGCACAATTGCCCGCAAGGTGTTCACGATTTCATGCGCGCCTATTACCATCACAAAAGTGCAGACTGGAAACACAATCAGCCCCACACTTTACAGGCCTGGAATGCAGATGATCTGGCCAGGCTACCAACCTACTACGTCATGGATCTGGATAAGAACATGGCCGAGACGGTGGCACCGGAAATACCATCTCCAGCGGCCATCGCCAATTGCACATGGCTGCCCGAGGGCGAACTCAGAGTCTACAGTGAAACCTATCAGCAGACCGGATTTCAGGGCGGACTGAATTGGTATCGCTGCCGCTTTGTCGATGCCTTTACCCGCGAGTTGCAGATCTTTTCCGGGCGCACCATTGATGTCCCGGCAATGTTCATTTCCGGTAAAAGCGACTGGGGCACGTATCAGGTGCCAGGCGCCCTTGAGGAAATGCAGTCCGCTGTCTGTTCCGATTACCGGGGCACGCATCTGATCGACGGTGCCGGCCATTGGGTGCAGCAGGAAAAACCCGAAGCCGTCAATCAACTGCTGATTAATTTTGCCACCACAAAATCCTGACGGGTGCCGGACTTCTTGCTTGAAGGTGACATGACAATGAAATAAGCGGCGGAGTAGGGCGCTGTATTTGATGTTCCTGAAATGAAGTAACGAGCAAAGTGCCTAATGTCAGTTATCATTAGTAAAGAGTGGACTTTATCGAACAGTGCTTTTGGTGGCGACTTGTTTGCGAATAGGTTGCCTCTTAAACCCAATCCCCATGAATGCAATTCATGGAAGATAAAGAAACCTCGCTGCGTGGTGAACTACGCGAATTGACCACCAACCTCGTTGAGTAAGAACTTTAGCAACGCGGATCACTTCGACGTCAGCAGCCACACGGTCTCGTTTGCTTTGACCAGGCCCTTGAGGCCGCCCGGGATATCGATGCGGCGAACCAGCTCAATCTCATACGTGTCGGCGTAGTGCGCTCGGACCTCGTTTTCATCAACATTAAACGGCGGACCATCCATATCGTCCTGCACATATTCGAACGTGATCAGCATCTGTTTTGCATACTGCGTGATAGCCGCTAAATGAGCGCTGTAACGGGGGCGCATGTCGACGGGCAGGGCGACCAGGGCAGCCCGGTCATACACGGCATCTAAGGTGCCAAGGACATCAGCTGTCAGATCGAAAAAGTCGCCCACATAAATATCTAAACTTTCAGCACTATAGTGTTTGAGCGAATCCACCTCACAATACGCCGGGACGATGCCGAGTTCCTGGAAGAGTTGTAAGATCGCTGTTTCCGCCAATTCGATCCCAACCACCTGATAGCCCTTGCTCAACAAATGTGCGATATCACCCGTCTTCCCGCAAAGCGGCACAAAGTAACGCGCTCCTTCGGGCATTTCGATCGCATCAAAGTGCCGTGCGAGTAACTTGTTACCGTCTTTTTCGTGGAAAACGATCTTGTTGGTTGCCCAACGGTTTTGCCAAAAATCTGGGTCCATATCGATACCTCATATGTTCGTTCGCAAGTGTTTTAAAACGAAAATTCGCAAACGCCAAATACGTCTGCGCTTGGCACCGTTCATATAAGGGTGTTGGTCCTTGGCTGCACCCACCAACACAACAATACTATCAGCATGACTTACCCAGATTTCGATACAGCGTTTGCGATTGCCATGACGATCAGTGTTGCCGCGGGTCTGATGCGAGGTTTTGCCGGCGTCGGCTCGGGCATGTTGATGGCACCAATATTCGTATTATTGTTCGGCCCCCTGGAAACGGTCGCGATGGTTATCATGATGGAGATCATCGTGACGGCACAGCTCATGCCCGGCGTCCACAAGCAAATCAATTGGCGCGTCATTGGTCCGATGGGGGTAATTGCTGCTTTGTTTATGCCAGTTGGAAGTTGGTTGATCTTCTCGTTAGACCCGGAACTGATGGGGCGGGGCATGGCGGTTATCGTCCTTGGCTTCTCGATCTTTCTATTGATTGGCTGGCGCTACGAAGGCGAGAAACGGTTGATCACGTCGCTGGCTGACCAGTTTAGGCAATCCACCAGTGATGCTATACCTGCTTTCCAGCCGTGATGATGCCGCCAGCAACCGCGCTAACTTCACTGGCTATTTCGCAATCACTTTGGCAGCGCTGATCATTTGGATGTTCTTTGCCGGCCTGCTCAGCATGACCGCTGTAACCCGGGCGATGTTTCTGCTACCGGGCTTTATGTTTGCAGTCTGGATCGGCAGTCGACTGTTCCAAAAATCGAACGAGCAACTTTATCGGCGTTGCGCTCTCGGCCTGCTAGTGTACGTCGGGATTTATGGTGTGTTGCGCTAAGTCATTACAGTCCTGCGGCTTGGCGGTAAACTTAGGGGCGGCCTGATCACCAATAGGGAGGTAGTCATACGCCCCCAGTCCCTGAATATTCAAAAACCGTGAACTGCTCTGGGTTGGATTTTGCACGAGATGTGCGCGCGGCTCCGGCACTGTATAGCGCTCACCAACGTTTAACCGCGTGACGCTTTCCAGCATTTTCTCATGAATATCGATGACACCTTCGATGGGATAGAAGATATCGTCGTTCTCAGGATATGCATGCCATGGCACACATTCACCCGGATTAAGCGTCAGCTCGATCACACGAAGCGTAGGCGTCTCAGCCACCACGTCGACGTTATTGAATTCAAACTGACCTTGCCAGGGGCGAATGTCAGCGGCTTTTTCTGGTGTGTTCATGTGCTGAGTATAGCATTCTCAAATTAGATGCATAGGTCACTCAGTAAGCAGTCCATATAAAATGCAGATCTACTAGTAGAAATAAAACATCGAAAGAATGAAAATAGGGGTTTCGCTTTAATCGCTCTGCTCAGCTTCTTTCGCGCGCTCCCAAAGCGCTTCGAGTGCTTCGATATCAAGATCGTTGAGGGGTTTTCCGTCCTTGGCCGCTAAGGTTTCGACATCACGAAAGCGTCGTTCGAACTTGGCGTTGGTGCTTCTGAGCGCCGTTTCTGGGTCAGTGCCGAGCTTTCGAGCCAGGTTCACACAGGTGAACAACACATCACCTAGTTCGTCTTCGAGGCGAGCTGGATCAGAGCCACGATCAATCTCAACAGAAACCTCGTCGAGTTCTTCACGGACTTTATCGAACACTGGTTCCACGGTCGGCCAGTCAAAGCCGACGCGTGCGGCACGTTTTTGGAGCTTCTCAGCCCGCATTAAAGCGGGCAGGCCGCGCGCAACGTCATCAAGCACTGAGGCGACACGACCAGATGCCTCAGCTTTGGCAGCCCGTTCAGCAGCTTTCTGGTCTTCCCAGGCTTTGGTCTGCGCATCCGCATCTTCGATAGAGACATCGCCAAATACATGCGGGTGGCGCACGACCATTTTCTCGGAAACGGCATTCACCACGTCGGCATACTCGAAATGGCCAGCCTCGGACGCCATCTGCGCATGGAAAACGACCTGCAATAGCAGATCACCTAGTTCACCCTTAAGGCTCTCCATATCTGATTGCTCAATCGCATCGGCGACTTCGTAGGCTTCTTCAATCGTATAAGGCGCAATGGAGGCAAAATCTTGTTCGACATCCCACGGGCATCCGCCATCGGGATCGCGCAATTTTACCATGATCCGCAAAAGATCATCCGTGGTCTTGGTTGGCCACGCAGAGTTATTATCGTTCATGGTATCTCCATCAAAATCTTAAGCGCTATGCATTCTTAGTTATGCCGTTTATGGCTTGTCGGGTCGATAGACAATCAACGCACACAGCTCGTTTGACGAGATTATTGCAAACAAGGCTCGCCTAGAGCATTCTTAATCAAGATAGTAGGGAATGTGACGATTTCTATTTTTCCAGGCATTCATTTGCAATGAGTTTTGACCGGCGTAAAACCTTAGTCAGCCAAGCATTGATCTGTCTGCTGATGGTTGGCATCGGCACGTCTGTCCCGGCTGGTGAGCGCCTGCGCCAAACGGCTTATGATGACTGGATCAGCAAAGGTAAAATTGACGCGCACCGAATGACCGGCAGCATCTTGTTTTGGATATCCAAGGCTGAAGTCAATCTACGCGTGCTGGCAGGTCAGTTTCGAAGCAAGCTTTATGCGGATCAGGGAGCATTCTTAAAGTTTATCGACGATGCTGAAACCTGGGGTCCCGACGTTTCATTCGATAATGTGGTGTATACCAAACGTGTTCTTCGCAAAGAACGGGCGCGCTATGAATTTGATGCGGGGACTTCAATCAAAAATTTGGGTGCACCAACCATACGAGCACCTATTGCTTATGAGAGTTTCGCCGTTAAGCTTTACTCCAACGAAGACAGTTTATAGAACTGCACGGTGGCAAACTCTTGCTCAAGAGCGAACTTGGCAAAAGCACGACCGCAACATTGTAATTCTCAGCGGCGCGAACCATCCAAAGTTAAACTCACGTAAGCTTAACCTTGAGACGCCACTAACGGCTCTATAATACTGCGCTCTTGATCATCGAGCTGATCCAGAAGACCTGTTTCCCATTCAAGGTAACGACGCGCAGCATCCAGGTTGCCGTCATGACGGTCATGCACAAAGAACAGATGATCAATACATTCCATCTCACTTGGACTTTCCGGCGTTTCAACGACGCTGAGACCAGCATCTCGCCATTGTTCAGTAGTACCAATAAAAATATCCTGTGGCACTTGCCCAGTATCTGCTTTGAACTCAGCAATGATGCCCTTAACAAGAGCAGACGATTGCCCTACAATAACCAGATCATCTAGGTCGCCCATTGTACCGGCATCCAACCGAGCGCGCGTCACCCATTGTGCACCATCAATATGGCCTGCGCGGTAATCGAGCCCCTTGGATGCATCAAGGACCTTTGCACCAGCATCGATACGCTTTTTCAAGTCTTCTGCATCAATCGTGCTGATGTTTTTCTTAGCCGCCCCTGTAGTGACAGCATCCATCGGCGTGTTGGTATCCAAAAGATAGACCTGATGCCCCATGCCAACCAGCCAGATCGCCGTCGATGCAGAACGCAGGCCGTTGTCACAACTCAGTATAATACGTGCATTACGCACTGCGAGTTTTTCATCCGTTGCCTGAACAAGCTGACCACCGGGTGCCGATTGTGCCCCGGTCACATGGCCTTTCGCGAACTCTTCTTCCGTTCGGACGTCGAACAGAAATGTCGACCTTTCTGGGTCAGCAAGCCATGCTTTTGTTTCTTCACCCGTAATCGTTTGAAGGCCGTATTTCTCTCGTAAATCAGCAGCCAAAGCACGCCCAGCTTCGAGTGTCTCAGCGTCTAACTCAGGAAGCGGGAGCGGGGACGCCCCGTGAACAAGATCAAAACCGGCGAGACGCCAACCCTGAGTGCCATTACGGAGGGTATAAATCGGATTTGGGATATCTAGTAATACCAGTCCCTGCGCTCCGATAATTGACCGTGTGCGACCCGCACAATTGATAATAATCGGTGTTGTCGGATCTTTGCAGAGCATTGGGAGACGATATCCTAGTTCTGCATTCGGACATGATTGCGATGTCGGCAGGGTCATTTTTTGAAATTCGGGCATAGAACGACCATCCAGCAAGATATAATCATAATCATTCTTGATGTACGCGTCGAGTTCTTCAGCCGAGATCGATTTGGTATCGAACTTGTGCTCTACCAGCTCACCAAACGTTTTCGACGGCAGATTGACACCCTTGAATAATGTATAACCGGCAGCCTGCCACGCCGGTGCGCCGCCTGTGAGAACGACAACATCACGATAGCCTATACCTTCAAGAGCGGCCGCAGCTCGTTCACTAACGCCGTCACCGTCATCCAGTAACACGCATTTAACGCCTAAGCTGGGCACCAATCTGGGCGCAAGCATTTCAATCTGACTGTAGGGCATGTTAACGCTAAAGAAGGGATGTCCTTCGCCATATTGCCCGTGTTCCCGCACATCCCAAAATGCGATCTCAGCCTCATGGGTAAGAATGTCTTTTGTCTGCTGCGCAGATATTTTCTTCATGTGGCATTCCTTGATGTTTCTCGTTGAGCTGTGATTTATGTTCAATGTCTGCAGGGTATTCTTAGAATTTGACGGGTAAATTCCCATATTTAAAGTTAATATTATTTCGAAATACATTAGAAAAAATAATATTAACTTTAAATATTAGAAACTTTTGAACTGCATCCGCTATGAAACCTGAGATTCAGATAAATCACTTAAAAACGCTCATCGCAATAGACGAAGAGGGCAGCTTTGGTGCTGCTGCCAAACGTGTTGGGCGTACCCAATCGGCTGTTACGCAACAAATGCAGAGCCTCGATCAGATACTGTGCACACCTTTGTTCGTCGCAAACGGCCGAAACAAAGAACTAACGGACGCAGGCCAAGCATTACTTCGACATGCTCGCGAGATAATCTCAATGTGTAACTACGCCATTGCATCGTCCAGTCGGAAACAACAAACAGACGTCATCAAGATCGGAACACCTCATGAGGTTGCAGAAGATTTCCTGCACGGGCCCCTCGTGGCATTCGCCAAACTTAGGCCTCAGACACGTATTGTCATTCAGGTTGATCGCAGCCCCATATTGATGCAAGCGCTGGAGGAGGGTCGTCTGAATATGATTTTGAGCACGCGTCGCTCTGAGAACTACGACAGTGTTCTCTTGGCAAACCTGCCCGTGCATTGGATTGCTGCGGTGGATTGGCAACCGGAACCTAACGCGCCGTGGCCGTTAATCTTAACAGATGAACCGAGCTTGTATCGACGGGTCGCGCTAGCTGCATTGGATGTATATGGTCATGATTACGTAGAGAAACTCACGTCTCCATCACTTGCTGGCGTAAGGCTCGCTGTAGCAGCGGGGTTGGGCATCACAGCCCGAACAGAAAGCTCGTTCCATCACGATATAAAAGTTTTAAGTAAAAAATCAGGGCTACCGTCCTTACCCGAAATCTCATACTATCTGCATCGGCCCGCTGACCAGGCGACACCATCATCTAATGATTTATTCCAGATGATCATTGAACATGCTGAAAAGTACAGTTGAATGAGGCGTACGCCTAAGATCTCCATATTTATAAATTTAACTGATAGATAAGGCAGTAATACTAAATAGACATAATATGTTTTTTCACCGTAAGCTCAGCCGAATTTGGCAATATTTGCATGTATTGGAGGCTAGGATGAGTGAGTTTACGGAGACCCGAAAGCAAGCTGTCGACCAGCTTATCCATGAGACGCACGAACTGCTGAATGCCGGAACTCCAGATCGATATGTGCTGAGCCAAATCCAACTTGATCTTCAAAACCTTGCTGCGCAAACAGAGTTCTGGGACTGTGCAGATTATCCTGAACCTGACGAGGAAGAAAGACAGAACCGGTTTTTGATCCATAGTGACGGAGACAACGACATCACGCTTTATCTCAATGTCATGAGGCCGGGCAAGAAAATACCAGCGCACGATCACACAACATGGGCCTGCGTCGCAGCGGCTGTCGGTGTTGAAGTGAACACACTTTACGATCGTATTGATGACGGTGCCGTAGAAGGTAAAGCAGACTTGCGGGTGAGTGAAGTTATTGATTTAGGCCCGGGAAGTTCTGTTGCAATGATGCCCAATGATATCCATAGCGTCGAAATCAAGGGCGAAGACTGTATTCGCCATTTGCATTTTTACGGTCAGCCATTGGAAACCCTCAAGGGACGTACAGTTTACGATGTCGAAGCAGGGACCTACAAAATGATGACAAACATTGGCGTCAAAACAAAAACCTAATGTTATATTATCGTCATTCGCAGATCGACATTTCACGTGATAATGTTCTGTAGAAATATTTCTGCTACCATAACTGCGAAGGATCAACGTTCTGCCATTTAAATCATCTAAGTTATTAATATCAAACATATTAATTTATATTTTATATTTCTAGATTACACTCTAGTACACACTATAGACTGGAGAAGTCAGCTGTTTAGCTAGTCTTTACAAGGGAAGGCTTTTATCCATGGTCTAACAATAATGGAAGCAGCCCCATAATGGTGAGTTACAGGATTATCTTTTAAAAACTTCACTGCCATAAGTCTAAGCTGGTTACGACTTACATCCTTTGGCAAACAAAATGTTTTTTCGTCATTGCTATATGCATTGCTATCAGCGACTCCTAAAATATATCCCATGCAATATATGCCTGAGATAAGACTTTCAGAAACACAATGTTCTAGTAGGGTCCCCCCGCTCTCATACGCAGCAGCAGCCTCATTCATCGGCAAAACTAAAAACACTGGCAAAATAAGCGTCAGGAATAACTTTTTCATAAATCCCCCTTTTTTAAAATTTTAAAAAATTTCATCTGCTAGTCCGAATATATAGTAGCGCGGGCAAGAGCTAGAGGGTACCCCCTATAGCGAATTGATGCTGTTCAGGAGCGAGGGATAATTGGATGTAAGCAGAGCGAGAGTTTATCGAACTTAGAAAGCATGTTAAAATGAAGGAGGCTTTGAGTTAAGATAAATATTTACTTGAAGTTTCGTCTAAAAAATTATGGTTGGTTAAAGGTTAAAACTCTTTTAGCCTTTTTAAATGACTAAAAAAGTCACACTCATAAAGGCAGTCAAAACTGGCACCTTCAAACTTATCATGCCAAACGTCGATTACCCAAGATACTGACCGGAGGAGGGTGCACGTATCCCCCATACCGGTGATCAGGTTTTATTCGGCATTGCGCTGACCGTTGCTGGGAATTGGGCACATGGCATCCGCATGGGCTCCATAGGGCCTGCGACACCTGCTCATACCAAACTGTGGCAGTGCGCTGCTGACATACTCCAGGCCGGGACCGAGAGCTTAAAACCAGACCATCCGCTTCGCACTTGTGGTGACGAGATGAACCGGGTGTCAGGTGAGCATTACAATAAAGCTGAAATATCCCAGATGTGCGATTTCGCGCAGGACATGGCCTGGGCACGACGTATGAAGATACATTGATCACCGCGAACTTTCCGCAGTATTTTGGGCAAGTGGCCCCATCATCACTAAACGTCACGTCGGATTTAGTAGCTGGAACTCCATCCAGGCTTCTTTCTTACGAACGTTGGCGATGCAGCGATTGGCGAGATGATCCTGATTAAAGACACAGGTCCAGAATGCCTGATCACATATCCAACAAATTATATGGAGCATTGATCTTAGTACGAGGTAGCAAACTCTTAAGTCAAGCATATGATCACTATCTTTATCATCGATGACAAACCCGGCCTCATGACGATTACGGTTCAACGCGGCGTATAATGGTCCGGTTTTCTTCCATTAACCGAGCAACTCACCACCGCAACGAGGAACACTCTCAAAGCATCCTTTGGCATAAACCTCGAACTCATCGTGTCGGAAGCGGATGTTGAACACACCGCCTAAGCCTCATAAGCCTATGAACAATACGGAGCGCGGAGAAACTGGAGCTTCTCCGCGCCGTGGTCAACCGAAGTAATGCGCATAGAAAATTTCCTGAACAACAAGTGTGTGGTCAAAAGTACCAGTGATGTTTTTAAACAATGCTTCACGCGGCGCGATTAACTCAGCGTCCGAAAGTTGATCTGCACCCTTAAGCATCACGTCGTCAGCCCACGCCATGTAGGCTGTCATACAGTGAATGGTTGATAGTTCAGGCATAAAGAAACTCCTCAGTCATGTGCGTTTATACCTAAACAAGAATGATCGGACCAAGAGAGAAACTGACCTGGTAACAATATTCTGTGCTCAAAACCAACGTGGGTTGTCTCGCATTTATATATACATAAGTCGCATAATGTATATTATGAAAAATTATATTATATTATTATATATCATATACTTATGAATTACAGATATAATCATATAGAGTTTTTGAAAAAAGTATAAATGCCGCAGGATTGACGTTAGTCAGAGATTTGGATCTCTCCCCCTTCGGATGAAATCATGACCGTCATACCGTCAAATGCTGGCGTCACATTTTCAGGTGACTGCCGTTTCAATTCGGCATAATCAATATCTGGACCGAGATGTGTAAGGATCACTTTTTTCGGTTTTACACGAGAAATCCATTTCAGTGCCAAATCGACATGAGCATGTGTCCAATGTTCATCCCACCGAAAAGTCCCAATAATCCAAACATCAAGATTTGCCGCTTCGAGATCGGTCAGAACGTCCTCAGTCAAATCTTTTACATCTGTCGAATAAACCGTCCGACCAAATCGAAATCCAACCGTTTTCGAAAATCCATGATCTTGCTCAAAAGTTCCAATTTTAACGCCAAAGACGTCCAAGTCATCACCAGGCAAAAATTCATTCATTTCGAGCACAGGACGCACAAATATCTTTTTGTCGTCCGGCGGCAATGGTTTCAGCGTATATCCAAAACACTGCTCAATATGTCGATGTGTCGCTTCATTGCTATATATCGGCAAAGGCTTCTTTATGAACTTGTTAATGCCCCTGAGATCATCGATCCCATTCATATGATCTGCATGGGCATGCGTATAAAGCACCGCATCAACACCATGGACATCTTCACGCAGTAATTGTTGCCTCAGATCAGGCGATGTATCGACCAAGAAACGTTTATCTGCCGTTTCCACCAAGATCGATTGCCTGAGACGGGCATTCTTTGGATTTGTGGGGTCACATTCCCCCCAACCAACACCAATGCCAGGCACACCACTTGATGATCCAGAGCCCAGGAACGTGATTTTTATCGGTCCAAACTCACTCACGCAGCAGCACCGTCAATAGCCGCACCAGCCTTGGCAAAGACACGCTTGAAGTTATCCGTGGTAATCTGCGCAATCTCAGAAGGGGTAATCCCCCTAACCTCGGCGATTTTTGCGGCCGTGAACGCTGTAAATGCAGGCTCGTTGCGCTTACCCCGTTGTGGAATGGGTGCTAGATACGGGCTATCCGTTTCAACCAGAATACGCTCAGCTGGAATAACCCGGGCAACGTCGCGCAGCTCATCGGCTTTCTTGAACGTAACAATGCCTGAGAACGAGATATAGAAGCCCATGGCGATCATACGCTCAGCCAGTTCCTGGGTTGCACTAAAGCAATGGATGAGCCCTGGGAACGGCCCCAGCGCGTGCTCCTCTTCCATGATACGGATGGTGTCGGTATCGGCATCACGCGTATGTACGATCAACGGCAAGCCGGTCTCGCGCGCTGCATGAATGTGGGTGCGAAACTGTCGTTCCTGTATATCGCGGGGGCTATGCTCATAGAAGAAATCCAACCCGGTTTCCCCTATTCCCACAACTTTATGATGCTGTGATAGCTCGACGAGTTCTTCGACGCTGACTTCTTTCTCAGTGCCTGCCTGGTGCGGATGAATGCCTACAGAACAAAAGATGTTATCGAAGCGTTCAGCGACAGCGAGAACGCCCGGGAACTTACTCAGGTGCGTTGAGATCGTCACCATATGAGAGATACCAGCGTTACCTGCCCGTGCCACGATATCATCAAGTTCATCCCCAAAGCCAGGGAGATCGAGGTGACAATGGCTGTCTACGAGCGGCGTATCAAAAACAGGTGGTTGTTTATCGGTCATGGCTAACATGTTGTCTCTGCCACGCTGAGAGTCAACCTTATGGTTAGCGAGACGTTAACAGCGACCGCTATTGGCAGGATTTTAGTCGTCTAAGAGGGATATTACTCGGCGTCTTCGTCCACAAAGCGGGGGAATACCCCTTCTGGCTTTGGTAGGTCCAGACCCGGTACAAGCGCCCCACCCTCGCCTAATGCCGTGAAATCACGGGCATCAGCGGATTGTGCTAATTGATCGAGCATCTTTTCCATCGCTTCAGGCATTACAGGCTGCGCCATAATGGCCAGATGACGGATGGTTTCTGCCAGCACATAAAGGACGGTTGCCATACGTGCAGGGTCTTCTTTTTTAAGCTTCCAAGGAGCCTGACGATCGACATAACCATTGGCTGCACGGATAACCACCCAGATCGATTCTAGGGCATGGTTAAAGCCCTGTCGGTCCAATTGGTCACGCACCACCTCCAAGAGGCCCTGAGCTTGCCCTAGCAAGGCTGTATCATCAGCCTCGAACGGGCCTGGTGTCGGTACTTTGCCATCGCAGTTCTTGGCGATCATCGACAGCACGCGCTGTGCCAGATTACCAAAGTCGTTTGCCAGCTCACCGTTCATACGATTGATCATCGCAGTATGCGAGAAATCGCCATCGTTACCGAACGGCACTTCCCGCAACATGAAATAGCGCACCTGATCGAGACCGTATCTATTTGCGAGTTCAATCGGATCAATAACGTTGCCCAGAGACTTTGAAATCTTTTGACCTTCGTTGGTCCACCATCCGTGCGCGAACACCCGCTTGGGCAATTCAAGCCCAGCTGCCATCAGGAATGCGGGCCAATAGACAGCATGAAAGCGCAGGATATCTTTACCGACCATATGCAGGTCTGCAGGCCAGTACTTGGCGTAATTTCCACCATCAGTCTCGGGATAGCCAACGGCTGTAATGTAGTTCGTCAGCGCATCAAGCCACACATACATAATGTGTTCATCATCGCCCGGCACCGGAACGCCCCACTTAAAGGTCGTCCGCGAAACAGAAAGATCATTCAGGCCACCTTTTACAAAGCTGGTCACTTCGTTGCGACGGCTTTCCGGCAAGATGAAATCAGGATTGGCATCATAATATGCAAGCAGACGATCACCCCAGGCTGATAGCTTAAAGAAGTAGCTTGGCTCTTCGACCCATTCGACCTCAGCACCCGAAGGTGCGATCCGCACGCCGTCTGCATTCTTTGTCAGCTCGTCTTCGCCGTAGAAGGCTTCATCGCGCACAGCGTACCAGCCCACATATGAGCCAAGATAGATATCGCCCGCATCAACTAGTTTTTGCCAGATCGCCTGACATGCCTTGATGTGGCGAGGCTCGGTCGTACGAATAAAATCGTCATGGGTAAAGTTCATGAAGTCTGCAAGATCACGGAAATTCTGCGAGACTTCTGTCGTGAATGTTAGCGGATCTTTACCCGCTGCCTCGGCAGATTTCTCAACCTTCTGGCCGTGCTCGTCAGTTCCAGTAAGGAAACGCACGTAATACCCATCAAGGCGCTTGAAGCGTGCTAATACGTCACAAGCCAACGTCGTATAAGCGTGGCCAATATGCGGCGCGTCATTGACGTAGTAAATCGGTGTTGTGACGTAATAAGTCGGCTGATCTGACATCGGTTTTCCCTAATAATTCCGGCCTTTAGGTACGGCGGGCACGGCAAACGGTCAAGGATGATGGTGCTTAGAGTTTATGCCAGCGACAGGAAAAGCGATAAAATGACCTGTTTACGATCGAGATTGAGGGTATCAGCGCTTCGAATGAGGCTCTCAGCTTGATCCAGGCGCCCCAGCCATACCGGCAAGGCCGCCGTCGCTGCCGCACGTGTCGCGATCTCACGTTCGGCATCACTCAGGCTTTCATCCCCTTCAGCACCTCTGGAAGACGCCAGAACGATCCTGGACAGCCACCAGCGGAATAATTCGAGGCCTGAATAATACGCATCATCAGCACCTGATTTCGAAAGTTTGGTTGCCAACGCCTGAACTGCACTGCCGTTTATGTTCGGCAACGATCCGATGATTTTAACAACATCACGGTAGATGTCTAAGCCATCGCCAGATGCCAGTGACATGGCGCGTCCGATGCTCCCCTCAGACAAGCGTGCGAGCTCGTGAGCATCATCAGCGCTAACATCTGGCATGTAGCGGCCCATCAGGTCGCATACTGTCTCAGTGGACAGCGGCTTGAGCGTCAGTGTCCGACAGCGCGACCGTGTGGTTGATAACAAGCGGCCGGGATTATGACTAACCATGATAATAACCAAACCCGCAGGCGGCTCTTCGAGGACTTTCAGGAATGCATTTTCAGACGATGTGTTCATCAACTCAGCACCATCGACGATGATCACTTTGTAGCCGCCTTCGCTCGATGTCATATGCGCAAAATCAATGGCCGAGCGCACGTCATCAACGCGGATTTGCGTGCTGAGCTTACCCTTGTCGTTGACCTTTAATTCAACCGTCATCAAGTCGCCATGGCCACTTGCCGCCACCCGGTGGAACAAAGACCGATCCGGTGACACATAAAGACTGCCTTCGGTCGTCGGGATATCGTCATCCGCAAACAGACCACCAGCCGCTGACGCGGTCTCGCCATCGCTGTCTCGTGTGAAGAGATACCGTGCAAATCTGTAGGCGAGCGTCGCCTTACCAATACCTTTTGGCCCCGTGATCAACCAGGCATGCGGCAACCGTCCACTTGCCTCAGCATTGATCAAAACCTGCTCAGCCTCTTCGTGACCAAACAGATCGGCAGTTTCGCGTGGTGTTGGGATGTCGTTTTCTTCGGAAATGACGGCCTTGGCGTTCATCAGACCTGAACTCCAAGCAAGTCATGCAACGAAGTGCGAACAGCTTTTGCGACGGCATCAATGTCTCCGCGCGCATCAATGACTTTGCAGCGATCAGGCTCTGCAGCAGCGATCGATAGAAACCCTTCACGGAGACGATTATGGAAGTCCGTTTCCATCCGCTCAAAACGATCTTCATTACTTTTCATTTTGATCATGCGACGGCCCGCACGGGCAAGCCCCTCCCCCACTGGAAGGTCCAGAATGAACGTGGCATCTGGTTTGAACGGCCCAAGCACGGCACTATGAATAGAAGCGATACGGTCCCGTTCAATGCCACCGCCATAACCTTGATAAGCCATTGTCGAATCTGAGAAGCGGTCAGAGATCACCCAGTCACCACGCTCAAGCGCTGGTCGGACTGTCTTTATGACGTGCATTTCACGCGCTGCATAATTCAACAAGACTTCGGCCATGGGTGACCATCGATCGACTTCGCCAGACACCAAGAGCTCTCGAATATCTTCAGCAGCGGGCGCGCCGCCGGGTTCACGCGTAGTGACAACACTATGCCCTGCCTGCTTAAGAGCATCTGCCAGCAATTTGACTTGGGTCGATTTACCCCCGCCTTCACCGCCTTCAAATGTTAAAAAATTGCCGCTCATTGACGGCTGATCCTCACCCTTGTTGGCCCCAAAGTAGAAACTCCAGTGCTGCGCCAAGACGACCTACCATGCCGAGTTGCTGGCTATCGGTTGCGGCGAGCAATGGCACTTCGATGGTCTCGAAGTCTGGTGCTTCAATCGTCAGTGTCCCAACGGATTGCCCTGCCGTGATAGGTGCCGAAATTGGTGACTGATACTCTACAGTCACCTTCATGGCGCGGCGAGACTTTCTGGACATCGTTAAATGAACATCACGATCGATTTTAAGGGCAACCGTCGGTTTCGTGCCGAGCCATACGGGCGCAATCTCAACGGTATCGCCCGCTTTGAACAGTGAATAATTATTGAACTCGCGAAAACCCCAATCCAGAATTCGTGCTGATTCTGAGGCCCGGTCTTTGCTGCTTTTCAAGCCGTTGACGACAACGATCAAACGTCGGTCACCCTGCTTGGCAGTCCCCGTCAAGCCGTACCCGGCTTCAGATGTGTGGCCGGTCTTCATGCCATCTGCACCCGCATACCCATAAATCAACGGGTTCCGGTTGGACTGGCGAATGCCGTTGTAAGTAAATACACGCTCAGAATAGAAGCTAAACAATTCAGGGAAGTCTTGAATAATACGTGTCGACAATGTTGCTAAATCTCGAGCTGTCGTTCGGTGTTCTGAATGCGGCCATCCCGTCGCGTTCATAAAGTTACTACCCGTCATACCGAGTTCTTGGGCCTTATCTGTCATACGGCGTGCGAAGGCTTCTTCACTGCCTGCAAGGCTTTCAGCGACGACGATGCACGCATCATTACCAGATTGAACAATGATGCCGCGGATCAGGTCTTCAACGCGGACTTCGGATTTAGGCGGCAGGAACATTGTCGAGCTACCACTCGCAGCCCCGCCCTTGCGCCATGCATTTTCAGAAACCCTGAATTTGTCATCAAGCGACACACGGCCATCATTGATGCTTTCAAACAATAGATAAGCCGTCATCAGCTTGCTCATCGAGGCCGGCGGCATTTGCTCATCAGCGTTCTTGTTCAAAATCACTGTGCCAGTGGACGGGTCGATCAAGATCGCCTCTCGGGCCTTTGTATCAATCACTTCGGCCGTCGCCACCACCACAACAAACGAAGAAAGCGCCAGGACTGACAAACTTGTCAGCGTTGATTTAAGAATATTGTTCAATTTTGATATAGCTCCATTTTATTCACGCTTTCTGACGCCTAACAGTGACATTTTGATGGCGTTCTTAATCTACGATGATACGCGCATCAGGATAGCCTGTTCCAATAACCTGATTAAGTATCATGTCTGCCTGATCAACGTCCACCAAAGGCCCGACGCGAACTCGATATAGGTCTCTGCCATTCACGAGGACCTGATCTAAAAAGACAGGGCCGAGTGGGCTCAAGCTGGCACGAACCTGATTTGCGTTATCAAACAGGCCAAACGCGCCCGCCTGCACAAAGATCGATGTTGGTGATACGGGTCCCTGCTCAACAGCGGCATCTAGTGACGTGATCAAAGTCGCTGTTTCAGGTTGTAAGGTTGCATTCGAAATTGTGCCAGTTTGCGCTGGGGGAATATTGCTCACATTTGGTGACAATTCAGCCCCTACAGGCGCCGGCAATGTCTCGGCGCTTACGCTCGCTTTAGGAAGTTTATCTACGGTAATTGGCGAGCCGACCTGCGCTAACGTTTCACGGTTCTGCATGCGTGCAGCAACGGCGCGCGATTGATCCGCCAAAATTTGAACGCGTACACGTGACGTTCCTTGGTTCTGGAAGCCTAACAACTGCGCGCCACGCTTTGAGATATCGATAATACGGCCCTTCGCAAAAGGCCCCCGGTCGTTGACCTTTAGAACCAACGAACGCCCGTTTTCCAAGTTGGTGACTCGAACAAAACTAGGCATCGGCAATGTGCGATGCGCCGCCGTCAGCGAATTCATATCATAATCTTCGCCGTTCGCCGTTTTACGACCATGAAATGCAGCACCATACCAAGATGCAATGCCGGTCTCGTCGTATTCATAATCTTCGGCAGGATAATACCAAATGTTATCAATCTGATAAGGGTTGCCGACCTTGTAATAACCACTGCCAGCCTGCGTATCATCGTCTTGGGCAACGCGTTTCGCTGTATGAATCAAGAACTGGGTCTCTGCGCAACCCGCCAGAAACACAACCATCGCAGCCATCACACCCAAGGTCCGCAACCTAACGCCAATCATATTGTCTTGTTCCTCAAGCTCAGCTCCAATTCGGCTATATCGTTATATTCTGCCACAACAATGCGAAAAGTCACATCATCTTGTGTTTGATTAAAGGCAAAACGCTATTTATGGCGTATTATTTACCTGCGGCCGTACGTAAACGTTCCAACAAGCCAAATGTCGGATGCGCGTCAGCTGCCAGTCGATTGGTTTTCTGGAAACCACGGATAGCGCCACGCGTCATCGGCCCTGCTCGTCCATCAATACCACCCGTATTAAACCCGAGCTGCGTCAATAACCGCTGCATTTCAGAGATATCTGCATACCGAAGCATTTGTGCATTCGCTGGTTTTTTAACACTTAACGGTGGCAATCCAATAAATCGATCCGCCAAATGTCCTACTGCAATCGCATAAAGCTGCGATGCATTCCAGCGCATGATTGTCCGATAGTTGCTGTAAACCAAGAACGCTGGCCCGGCAGCACCAGCCGGCAAGAGCAACGAAGCCTGAATATCTTTTGTAGAAAGATCAGCACCACCAATTTTGCGGACACCAAGTTTTTGCCACTCAGTTAAAGACTTTTTTTCCTGTAAGCCTGCTGATGACCAATCGAACTCTTTTGGTAATGCGACTTCACGGCCCCAAGTGTAATCAGGATTCCAGCCAACGCGTTTCAAATAGTTTGAAGCCGATGCAAAAGCATCCGGCAGGCTGTTCCATAAATCACGGCGCCCATCACCATCACGGTCTACGGCATAGGCCTCGAACGTCGTTGGGATGAATTGCATATTCCCCATTGCACCTGCCCATGATGACTTAACGTCAATCGGCACATCCCCACGGGCGACAAGTTTGATCGCCGACAGGAATTGCGTCTTAAAGAAGTCTGCACGTCGTGCGTCATGCGCCAGCGTTGCGACCGAACTCAACATGTGGAATGCACCAAAGTTACGACCGAAATCTGTCTCAACGCCCCAAAATGCCACGAGAAACCGCGGTGGCACGCCGTAGTCTTTCTCAATTTCTGCCAAAAGAGCTGCATGCTTCTTGAGCATTTCCTTGCCTTTTGCGACGCGTGAATCTGGAACATAAATCTCCATATAACGCCACAATGTCAGCATGAATTCCGGTTGACGCTTATCAAGCTCAAGCACACGGGGGATTGGCGTCACAGATCCAAGCGCCCTATCCAGCAACGCGTCATTCACACCTGCACGTGCTGCCTCAGCTCTAAATCCTTTAAGCCAAACATCGAACGGCTGAGATTGTTCTGCCTGTGCCGTTGATGCCAAAAGCACCATGAACAAGCCTAGCAATACACGAGAAAGTTTATGCGACACGGTTATTTATCCTCCGAAAAGCGGGGTTTGGGGAATGCTGCGCTGTTCTTGCCTGTTATCCAATATGCAATCAAGCCAATCCATTCATGGCCTGCATGAGACAAAGAGCCCAGTCCTCTCGTAAAACTAAGGGGTGATAGAAAACTTTCAACGACACCTACATTATAGTCGACTGGATATGGGATAAGCTCCCATCCAACACGACGAAAAACGCCGACGGCTCTGGGCATATGAAACGCAGATGTTACAAGTATCCAGTTCTCCGACGAGACAGGAGACGCGATTTCAATGCTGAACTTCGCATTCTCCCATGTATTTCGAGACTCTCTTTCGAGTAATAGGCGCTCACGGGGAATACCCAGCGATTCATATAGCTCAACAACATGATCAGCTTCTTTTTGATCTTGATGGCGGAGCGATCCGGAACCGCCTGTATATATCAATCGCGCTTCAGGGTATTTCTTCGCTAAGTCTGCAGAAATTGTAATTCTTTCTACGGCGCCACCAATAACAGGTGTTTGCCGGATTTCGCTGCGATATGGATCAATAACACCACCTAACACAACAATGCCAGCGATAGTATCCGGCAATGTCTTTGGCGCAGGGAAGCGTTCTTCGAGCGTATTTAGAAGCATCGGCCCGACCGGGACCACAGAAACAAGTAATGCAAATACAATAGAGATAGCAATCAGGCCTTTGCCCAAGGGCTTAAACCTCGTCTTTGCCAAGATAAATCCAAACAACAACGCAAATAGAAATGCATTGCCGGGGTCCGCGAAAAACCAAAATACTTTTGATAGATAAAAGAACATAGCGCCTGCCTCAATTTTTGCTTAGCGCGCCAATCATCAATCAGCAATAAAGTCCCTATCAGCGCTAGAGCTGCTTGTGACACGTTTCTTGCAGAAATTCTTTAAGATATTGTTTTCAAATTTGTATTTTGTATTGAGGCGCGGACAATACATTGAGCGGCACTATATGCTTTTAGCCGCCAAACGTTGTGATGCCTCACACGCCACTTGTCAGTAGCACTCGATTCGAATGAATGGATCTGTTTATTTAGGAGACGTTGCGAGGCTTTGTGCCTCGGGTGCATCAAATGATGGAAAATCGACCTGCATCTCTGCACCGTTTTGAATCACAAAAGCACGATGCTGCTCGTACGCTTCTCTCTCGGCTACATACGGATCAATCGCCTGCTTATTAAGCGCGTTAATATCATCCTGAAACGTCGAATATTGAACGCCTGCGTCGCCTGCTTGCACGCCTAGTGGTACAGGGCTCACCAATCCGGTTAGAATGTTACCTGTCACATCGCGTAAATTTGTTGGGCCTAAAATGGGTAGGACGAAATGTGGCCCTGAACCTATGCCATAAGCGCCCATGACCTGGCCTAAATCCTCGCGACGCTGCTGATAACCCATGTCAGTCGCTTCGTCATTCACACCGCCTAAACCAACCGTCGTATTGATAATAAACCGGTTGGTTGCCGTACCCGCATTCTCGGTATCACCTTGTAGCAGCGAGCTTATCGCCGTCACAGGTTCCGAAAGATTTGAGAATATATTCGAAATTGATTGTTGGATAGGATCAGGCGTTACCGCTTGATAGCCATCGACGACGGGATCGATAATGGCTTCGCGCAGACCCCGGTTTACATCCGATGTGACACGGTTCACGCCTTCAAGTGGGTCTTCCAACGCTTTAGGCTCACTGTCTTTTACAAGTCCATCTGCGTGCGCAACATTAGACACAACCATGGCCATCGCGAGCGCGCCAAAAACCGAAGCTCTGAATACAATTTCAGTATTGCCAGTTAAAACGTTCATTATTGTTGAACCTTACTCATGTCAATTTCACCCAGCTAAATGCCTGCGGGAATGGGAATTTAGTAAAATTATAATAAAAACCTAGCACACCAAGAAGATATTCGCAGTAAAAACTACACGCCCAACACCACGATCCTCGCACGCAAAACACATTAAAAAACGAATGTTTCAGGCGTTGTCGGGTCACAAAATCCACGAGATTTAAAATCTCATCTGAGCGTATTTGAAAAATAGATGAGACATTCCGAAATTTTATCACTGTTCTCCCTTGCCCGCCCGATTATCACGGGGTAAAAGTCCGCCGCCGATCAAATGCGTCGAAAGATGCGTTACGCGACCCAGGTGGGGTGGCAGAGTGGTCGAATGCGGCGGTCTTGAAAACCGTTGAGCCTTTGCGGGTTCCGTGGGTTCGAATCCCACCCCCACCGCCATTACCCTATAATTTCTGCTGTTTATTTGGCAAAAATTATTATTACCCACATTAATACACACATTCAGAATGGCGCTTTAGGCTAATATCTGAACTTCATGTCCTGTGTTAGAAATAGCTTGGGCTCAAATTCACATTATAACTTGTTAAGGATTCCAATTTTAATCAAATCTATTTGATTGATTATGCCATTTATTTATATCGCTATCTTACGAATGTATTCATGCCAATCCAAAAATGCGCTCCTCTCAGTGCCATCTGCACCTCATTAGCTCCTAAAATTGCCAGCAATAGCTTGATAGATTGGGGCGTTGAACTTAAAAAATATAGCTGCACTCTTTTCGAAAATCCATTTACGCAATGAAGGCCAATTGAATGATTGATCAGAAGCTTATTAACACAGTAGTTGATGCGACACTCACAGGCACAATGACGTGTAAGATCGAAGAAACGTACATCGAATCATCAAGTATTTATAATGATAATTACAACACGATGGCGGCTCCCATGTACAGTTGGATCCAAGACGGTGATACATTTGAACGTGCTGAACTTTGCTATTGGGATAGCTATTTGGACGAGGAGGTTGGGAGTTTGAAGACGTTTATGAGGGCCTGTTCAAAACTGCAGAAGATGCGATTTTATACATTAAACAACGCGGAATAATTGAGGGCTACAGCGAGCAAGAATTAAACGATTTCATCACCCGCGTAATGCCAACCACAACCTGTGTTGAGAAGTCATGATAGTCTGATAGATCGAATGTCTAGGTGAGGTTGATCCTGTGTATCTAGTTGCACGTGGTCCGGGCTGTATTCCCATAATATCGTGTGGTGCAGTTAACTTGCCTGTTCTGGTTATTCAATTTGTCAGTCTGTGCTTGTCTGCGATCTGCTTCATTTTTCAAAGTATTTTGCAGATTCTGCATATTCTGCTGAGATGCTGCACCCCAGTTAGCATTCTCGGTTTGCATACACTGGGCAAATTCTGTCGTGCCAATAACGAAACCATATGAAACACAATTTTCTTTAAATTTTTGGGCCCTATATTCGCGGGGGAGTAAGCATTCACTAACACTGGCGCTAATAAGAATAACTGTAAGTATTGTGAACATATAATACCTCCAAAATCAAAGGGGAGGGGGGAGATGTAGCATAATCAAGTTGTATTCTCCGAGTGTATTGTGTCCAGCCGCAACTTATATTTCTTCTGTGGATACCATCGTGTTATCGACCGCATCATTGGTAGCTAGTGTGCTGTTATTGAAAGATCTTCCGCAGCCTTAACGTATTAAATTAAAGATTATAGATTCTTAACGATTCTACACGTCGAGACCTTAACAGCCCTAAACAGAACTGGCTTCACTCAATGACAGGTTCTTATTTTGCACCGCCACATTTCATCAGTAAGCCGTATACAATCACTAATCAGCTCCCAGATATAGCGGCGCTCTGCAATAGCTTTCTCAGTGTATTTGCCGTGCTTAAGGGCATTTTTATTTCCCTTTGGCGCGCCTGTTGATAGGCCACTGTGAATCCCACAGCGCTTCTTACCCCGTATTGCGGGTGTCGTTAGTTCAAAGTCGAACGTGCGGAATGTCCTGCCAACGTATTGTATAACGTGGTGACAACCGCTCCTGACGCATTCGCCACTTTGCCCCCTCAGGTGATAACCCCAGCCCAATAGAATCACGCCCAAACCTTGCGTTAACTTGATCTAACGCCTTCATCAATGGCTCCACACCGCTCAACTGATCATCGAACAATGATGGTATAACGTCTTACTCAGATGATAACTCTAAAAGCAGGACGCCCGCTTTACGGTAAGCTCAATGCACGGTTTGGACGTGATTCTATTGGGCTTGGATTATCGCCAAAGGGAGCAAAATGGCGTATGCGTCAGGAGCGTTTGTCACCTCGCTATACGACACGATGGTGTAATATTCCGTACGTCCAGATTGAGTAAATAGATGGATAGTATGAACCAAGCGCTTTGCGAGACTCATAACAAAATAGTGGGTGACAGACACCTTCTTTTTGCTAGTTGGTGAATGGGTTTTGGTTGGGGAAACAATGAGAAAAAACCCAACTGTCACCGACTGTTAGGACCCGTTTCATTGTCTCTATAGAAAAGCGGTATTCTATCGGGTTGCCATTCACGTCCTCATTTTTGTAATACCAAATGCCTCCAGCGCTCTTAAACCTTGCATCTCTGTTAGGAATAAGGCCGGGCTCTAGCCAAGACCCATCTCTCGCAATTCGTATGTTTTTTCAATCGTGGCGTCACCAAAACAATGCAGCAGAATAGCTTCATCATTAGCTGCTACAGCCTCACCGCTCACACTGACAGCCAGCAAGGGGGGTAAGATTAGTCGTTTTATGCAACACCTAGTTGGCTAAGTCCAGATTTAGCCTGTGGGCTTGCTTTGGTCAGTAACCACGCAAGCCTGTATTACGTTTGAATTCACGGCAGATCGTAGACTTATGAACACACACAATTAGTACCGTCTCTGTCTGGTTCAGTCCCGCTTTCATTAATACCTGTATCTGGTATCTTTGATCTTGGGTTAACTGAGTGTAGCGTCTCATATGTGCCTTTCATTCTTGCCGGAACGAAAGGCTATGATGCTTCCGCAGATTAACCTCTATTACGACACGTTGAGTTGAACTTACTTGTTGAATTTAGGTAATTAAGCGAAGTATGGATACTAGTTAAAACCAATTTTAATCTTAAAATTCTAGGTGAATGCTAAAAATATTAAGGTTTACCACATGATGTAACACTTAGATGACGATGGTATAATCCATCTACTAATATCATGTGAGGAACGGTTAACGCTGCTAGTCCAATAAATATAATACGAATAAATGCTACGTCGGCTGAGACCTGAAACATAGCCAGCCAAATTATCAATCCCCCCAATGCCCAAGTGATACAAGTAAAACTAGCGATTTGAAGGCAAATATTTCTTAAAGGAATGGTATTTCTCAAAGGCAGCCAAATATTTCGAAAGTGACGGACTGAATGAAGGCCACAAAAATAAATTGCAAAACTAACTAAAGGTGGAAACTGTGAAAATAATATAAGCAAAACCAATAGCTCGATAAACTCAAGACGCCATTTGGTGTCTAAGATTGCTTTGCATGTATAAAAGACCAAGACAATCAGAAAAATAATAGAAATAAAATCAATCATAACCCAAACTGGACCAGCATCCTTGCCAATAAGGAAAGAATAAATTTGTAGGACTTCTTCTTTATGGCTTTGGCTAATACCAACTATTACCACACATCCGTGAGCGTATCCTTGTACTAAAGACATCCATCCTTGCTTTGTGCGGGCAACGTCAAGACCAAAATGAATGATACTTATTGTTAAAAAAACCATCAGTGAGATTGTAGGGAATAGCATCCAAAACAATATGACTAACACAGCCATTGCGATGTAAAGACCAAAGAATTTAAACAAGCTACCAGGCTGCCTTGTATAACCGATATACCCTGCAATTGCCCCATCTGCAGCGCCATGGGGTAAGCCTATTAGTGAAATTGCCATAAGTGCAGCAAAGTCAAGAGTGCTAAAATCTGAAATTAAAGAATTGAGCAACATTAAGCGCCTATTTTAAATTTTAAAAAATTACTATAAAGTGACTGTATAAATGATCTGATAAAAATCCATTTAGGCATCGAAAAAATCACCTTCAAGCGAAGGCGCCAACATGCTTCCCCACTCATAAATAAAGCGAATTCATCACCACTTAATGCATCGGCAAGCTGTATAAATATATGGGGGGTGACGGCAGGCCATTCTTTAAGAACTTTTACAAACATTTGATCCATCCATAAATCAATGTTTTTATGAGGTGAGGTGATTTTCATTAATTTGTTTTTGGTTTGAGCTGATAAAATTGCTACAGATATTTGCTTTTGAATGAAATAAAATGCGTAACCACTAGAAGGTTTGATTGCGCCGCCATTTCCACCGAGACCTACTACAGAAACGTCTGAGCGCTCTAATAAGCCCATTGGAATCGCGCCTTTTTCAGTGCGCTTCACTGAAACAACTTGCTTAGAATGACAAAGTTTTAGGTAGTCTAAAATTGCTTTCTCAAAAAATTCATCTGGTTCTCTATCACAGCTAAACATAGTGGATTCGACAAGAGCTTCGCTATCAGAAAATGGTAAGACATATATAAAATGAATACCACGTGACTGATCACATCGGAAATCCATCATTGTTGCAACGGATGGATTAAAAGAACCACTTTTAGCCAACACCTCCCAACCTATAAAATGCTGCATCAGTTGTCCATGTGGGACTGGTTGCGGCCTGGTATCAAGAATTTGTGCTTTCTGATCGCTTGCTACTTTTGACTGACTAACAATTTTGACGCCATGTGCAATTGCAAGCTCCTTGCACATAGAGGTCCAACGACTACGGTAAATGGCATGGTAGGGGTAGTTAATTGAAGTGAGTACAACTGTTTTCTCATTAGTTACAACTTGCCAATTCTTCCAAGAACAATGAGAGAGCCCCGCTGCTGTATTAAGAATTGGGAGGTGCCAAAAACCCCATATGTGTTCTTGCTGTCGTGGAGCTCCTTCTGGGACAATCAATGTTAACTGATGGTCTGGCAGCTCTCTCGCACGTGCTGCAAGTGAGAGCCCTGCACATCCATCACCAATGATTTGTATAGCTGGCATAGATTAAATTACCATAATTTATTTGATATTTGGTAGTCCTTTAAGGGCATTATGCAATGTGTAATCGTGTGTTTCTGAATCCATTCGACGCCGACAGAAAATTAAGTTCATAATCGCCTTAAATGAGCATCGTAGCTTGGAAGCTTTGCTGGTAACCTGTCTACCCATATGCCAGCTGTAGCCTGATTGAGCAAGCTGCATACCAATCTCACGATAGACCTCAGCCGCAACAGCGATAGAAATACGAGCTCTCCAAGGTAAATATCTATAGCCGATGGTCCCACTTTGGTAATATTTATCTGCGAGCGTTAGCAGCTGTTTCACGGCTTTTTTGACAAGTAAATTTTCAGAAGAATTTACTTTTTTTGCGGCAATGCAAATTGCTTCAGGGGAGAGGTCTGACACCCACTCTCCTGGGATATAACGTCGACCCATACGGGCATCCTCTAAAACGTCACGGGCAATATTTGTTAATTGCATGCCAATGCCAAGGTCGATAGCATGCGATTTGGCTAGAGGATTATGACAATTCAAAGTTTCACACATCAATAGACCAACAGTCCCTGCAACGCAGTAAGCATATCTAAGTAAATCCCGCTTAGAATTTAGGCGAATTATCCCTCCCGCATCTTGAACCAATCCATCTAATAAGGCAGAAAGAACTGGCCTCAAAGATGACACATCATGGGGGAAAAATTCAAACCCAGAGGAAGCGAAATCATAATCTTCATTGCTTGATTGAAGCTCAGATTGCAGCTGAGTAAGGCGAGCTTCTCCACCCGGTATGTCGCCATCTGCTAGGTCATCAAGAATCCGGCAAAATGCATATAATCTAGCTGCTTTTTTTCTATCGCAAGGGGATAGAAAAATGCTCGCCCAGTAAAAGCTGCGACCATTTATTGATAGAGACTGAAACGGTGTTATTTTTTCGTTTGGGTGCATCAATTATTCAACGCTACATCAATAGACTAAATACCTCTAGGGTAGAGATTTGACAGTTTAGGGAAAAATTTCCTCTTCATCGATAAGGTTCTCAACAACTTTTGCAGAACATAACACACCAGGGATGCCTGCACCTGGATGCGCACCAGCAGTAGAAAAATACAAATTTGGAATATGTGGGTCACGATTGTGGTAGCGAAACCAAGCTGATTGGGAAAATATTGGCGAAATTGAAAATCCAGCACCGTGCATAGATCTATAATCTTTTTTGAAGTCTTCTGGTGTCATCCAAAAGTCATCAGTAATACAAGATTTAAGATCGGGCATTATAGTAGCCTCTAGCTCATCTATTATACGTGATCGTAACCATGAGCCTTTTATCTTCCAATCAATATCGGCAAGAAGGTTAGGGACTGGGCATAAAACATAAAAGCTATCACATCCATCAGGTGCAAAACTAGGGTCTGTGGCAGTCGGTCGATGAATATATAATGAGAAATCATCGCTAAGTAATTTCCGGTCAAATATGTCCCTTAATAACTCTTTAAATCGTGGCCCCATCCAAATTGTGTGGTGGGCAAGATTAGGATAAGTTTTTCGTGTACCAAAAAACAACACAAAGAGGCCCATTGAGTATTGATTTAAAGAGGTAGGTAAAATGCGTTTTCTGCGCGCAACTGATTTTGGCAACATTTCACTATAAACGGTTGGTGGATCAGCGTTACAAATAATACGATTAGCGTTAAAGGATCTTCCATCTCTGCTTCGACAACCTGTTGCACGATCATTTTTTATAATTATCTCTGTAACGTCAGTATTTGTAACAACATTCACCCCAGTTCGCTCCAGAAGCCGGTATAATTCACTGACAATCTTACCCGTCCCACCCATGCAGAAATAGACACCCCAACGACGTTCCAAATAATGAATTAAGCAATAAATTGAGGTTGTACTAAAAGGATTTCCACCCACTAGTAGTGGATGAATTGAGAATGCTTGTCGTAGTAAGGGATGCTTAATATGACTTCTAACCATTCCATCAACAGTTCTATAACACCTTAATCTTATTAGTGATGGCAGCTGTTGGAGCATGGTAAAAAAATTAGTGAACGGTTTTGTTGAAAGCTTTTCAAAACCAATCTCAAAAATACTCTTTGAAGCAGCAAGAAGTCTATCATATCCAGCAACATCAGCAGGATTAAAACGTTTAATTTCCTTCTTTGTGTCCTCAATACTTGCCCTGTAATCGAATTTATGGCCTCCATGAAAATAGAACCTGTACCAAGGGTCTAATCCTTTAAATTCAAGATAGTCAGAGCGCTTTTCTCCAAATAATTCATATAATTCATCGAATAGGAATGGAGCCGTAATGACTGTTGGACCAGCATCATGTATGAAACCACCTCTTGAAAAAACTTGCGCCCGGCCGCCGATTTCAGGTAATCGGTCAAGAAGAGTAACAGAAAACCCTTTGGCACGCATCCTTAACGCTGCCGCAATACCACCAAAGCCAGCACCAATCACTAGAATATCACTTGAATTATCTTCTTTTGGTAAGACAACGTTTTGATGGAGTTTATTAGGTTGTGACGGCATATTTACTAATCATCTCGATTAAGCATGAACGAGCTAATTGATTTCTCACAAACCTGTTTCACCATTGTATGAAGGGGGGATATGATTTCGTATAACTCAGCTGGAAGTTCTTCTGATAATTGCTCACAATCACAAAAAATTTCATGCATTTTTCTTGTGGTAGTGTTCAATGCTTCTGATGCTATTATTTTATCGCGCCAGTCTTCAAGTAAGGAATTGCAGCTAGTTCTGTACCAACTATCAAATCTCATCTGTTCTGGTGTGCTGAGCATTTGACGGTAGATCACAGTGACTCCATTTGGGGAACGGCGTGCGAGATCTGAACCTTGTGTCTCAGCACCATCTGTACCTTCAAAGTTTAAGATGTCATTTGCAATTTGATAAGCGCTACCAAGACGCCTGAAATAAGCAACAATAGGTGCAGATGAGTCATTTTGCTGAGCCATTGCCATGATGCCTTGAAGCGGGGCGGCTAGCAGTGGAGCAGTTTTGTTAGCAGATAAATCAACGTAATCATGCCAATTAATCATCTGTTTAATACCAAGCCCACCAACTTCGCCAACAGTTGTTAATTTCATTTGATCAGCGAGTATTTTAACGAGTACTGGCGTAGCTGATATTTGAGCTGCCTCAGCGGCCAATTCAAAAGCGAGTGCAATTAACCAATCACCAAGCATTAGCGCAGTATCTGGACCGTATTTATGCCAAACAGATGGCCTGCCTCTACGCAAGGCGTCTCCGTCGCAGATGTCGTCGTGTATCAAAGATGCATTGTGTAGTATTTCAACCGCAGCGGCCCATGGGAGTGCAGCAACCTGTTCTATATTCAGATAATTTGATGCCCTTATTGCCATTTTGGCACGCAGTAACTTACCAGGCTTAAAAAAGTGATGAGCGGCCGCCTCTGATAGTGGGTGGTTACTTTCAGGCAAGCAATTTTTTACATAACAAACAAGAGAGGATACATCAGTGGATGAATAGACTGTAGCAGTTTTATTGGGAACCTGAGCACTGTTTACCAGAGAACATAACTTTGACATAGCCTTAGAAACCCAATGCAGTTTACATATTCGATATGAATAAAGTTGGAACTTTGGCAAATCTGGAAATATCTCAAGATAGTAAAAGGGGCGGTCTTTTTAGACCACCCCTAAAAATACTAGCTTGCAGATTCACTTTCAGTGACAGCTACATTCCAGATAATCACACCGAACGCAATTTTATTTAGTACGTCAGCAAAATTATAGATGATGTTGAGCATATCAGCAGATCCAGCAGGATCGCCTGTTGCTAGATAACCATAGAAGTACCCAATTGGGTAGATTGCCCAACCGATTGTAACAATCCAACGCATTGTTGAAAATGCTGACTTCACAGCTGCGGAAGCTTTTTCTGCAGACATACGACCGGCTTCACCAAGGAAGATTTCATAAAGTATATATGCCCAACCGGCCATTCCAATTATGAAGCCTGCCCATTGGTTGATATAGCCGACTTCACCAGCATAGCCACCAATTAACATCACAAGCGTGCCAATCATAATGCGCCAGAAAATCCCCCCTGATGCCCCACCAACGGCTCTAAGGATCAGATAGAACTCTACCATTAATAGAGGAACAGTTATAAGCCAATCAATGTATCGATAAACTGTTGGTGTTTCTCCGGTGGAAACCCAAACGTCACGCATGTAAAAATAGTGAACTGCAGCAACTAAAGTCACAAGACCGGAAACAGTCAGAGATGTTTTCCACTTAGCTGATACTCGCTGCGTCTCAAGGAAAAAGAACGCTGTTGCAGCTACAAGAGCCATTGAAATCAGCCAGAACGAAATTCCAACGTAATCGTCTGCCATTAAATTGCCTTCAGCGGCACTTGCAATCGAAGGAAAGGTTGCTAGGCCCCCGGCTAATACAGATAGCATAAAAGTATTATTAGATAATCTCATTTTAAAGCTCCTTAATTGTTAACTTGAGATAAAAATTAAAATACCTTCTATATTAAAAAGCATTTTCTAAGCAGTTTGCAAACAATATTAAGCAAAGGAAAAGATCCGTATTGTGCTGGACGGATTGCGGGGTGAGGAAACTATTGCAGAGTTTTGTCGCCGCGAAGGCATTGCCCAAAGTATCGGTTACAAATAGGCGAAGGAATTCATTGAAGCAGGCAAGCGCCGGCTTGCCGGTGATACGGCACGCAGCTTCAACTGACGAGGTGACCGCGCAGCGCTTCAAGCGCCTCCAATGCTTTATACTTGTCTGAAAAATTCAGTCGCTTTGTCATTCGCCTATCAATTTAATTGTGTTGGATACATCTTAGCACGCTGTACAAATTTACTAGACCACTTCAGGGGGAGGGTCATGGGGTGTCGCTGTATATGTTTCACAAGCCATCAAATTTGCTCGAATAAATGATCCATTTAAATGTATCCACCGTAACTTTTGATAAAGCACCGTGTCCATTTTCCAAAACCTTTGGGTCAGATTGAAAGCTTATTATGGATTCAACAGTAAAAAAACCTCACATCAACGTTGAATTAATCTCTAACAATCTCAAAAAAGAACTATCAGCGCTCAATAATCACGCGTTATACAAGTCAATAAACTCCATTGAAGAACTGAGGACTTTTATGAGGTGGCATGTTTTCGCTGTATGGGATTTCATGAGCTTACTTAAGGCGCTTCAGATAAATCTTACGTGCATACAATTACCGTGGACGCCACCCGTGGATAACGCGAGCGCTAGGTTGATCAATGATATTGTTTTGAATGAAGAGACCGACCTCAATCAAGAAGGTTTATCATCAAGTCATCTTGAGCTTTATTTGGATAGCATGAGTGATATCGGTGCAGATAAATCAAATTTTGATTGCTTCATGGCATCTCTTTCAAATGGTAATTCAGTAAGTGTCTCTCTCAACATGGCTGAGGCTCCCCGGTTCGTTCGAGATTTCGTTCTATATAATATGGATACAGCGGAGTTTGGCTCTATTGTGGAGATTGCTGGTTCGTTTGTTTTTGGTAGAGAGACTGTAATTCCAACTATGTTTGAAGAATTGTTAAAAAATTGGGGTATAAAGTATAATGATGCTCCAAAACTACATTTTTACTTATCCCGTCACATTGAAGTCGATACTAATGAACATGGCCCTGCTGCAGAGAGGCTATTAGATAGTTTAATAGATAACAACAACGATAGCGGTCTCAAGGCACTGGAAAGTGGTAGAGAAGCCATATCTAAAAGGCTCAAATTTTGGGACGGGATACAAAATCTTATTGATGAGCGAATAATTGTTTAATGTTATTAAAAGATCACGTTAATTAATAAGTGGCTGTACCAGATAACATTGTAGATATGTCGTTACTCGCGGAACATTTTCATTAACCTCTTAATTTTCTGAGGAGAAGATGTTTATGAACACCGATCAGCGCGAGATTCAACGCAAACTACGCATTCTTAGATATGCTGAGGAGA
>Ga0206130_10000417_pt1 | contig 73108 bp, 64 predicted proteins | sample Helgoland_Spring_9_FD_148637 | JGI IMG/M metagenome (GOLD analysis project Ga0206130, IMG submission 148637) | Pelagic subsurface seawater microbial communities from Kabeltonne, Helgoland, North Sea - Helgoland_Spring_Bloom_20160512_1 | ecosystem: Environmental > Aquatic > Marine > Epipelagic ... | reverse complement strand
TACATCAATAATTATTAGTAATATAATTAAAAATAAAATTAGTTTTTGCATAAAGCAAAGAAAAGCAAATAAAAAGGAAGTATTATGCTAAGCATAATAAGTAGAAAAAGTCGGGGTAGCAGGATTACAACCCACACTCATTTCACTAGATTACAGTAAGCTTTAAAACTAAAATTTGCACCACTTTTTGCACCGCTAACCAATCTACTAAGTCAAACTTAAGAAATTAATTTGATTTTCTGAGTAATTAGTTATTTTATAAAATAATTCTTAAATAAGTTTTTTATATATCTTATTCATTCTATCTAATTGAAGGTTTAAATCAACTTTTTTGTTAAACTGTTTACAGCTTTTAATTTGTTGTTTTATTTTTTTTATTTTTTTCTCAAGAGATTCTTTTTTAAGATTAGACTCCACTAACTCATTTATAGTTTTATCATTATTTCCAGACAATTGATTACATACGTCTAAGAAGATCGCATCTATACTCTCTTTAAAATTTAACTTATAATTAAAATCATTTGATACGATCCAGTCACTTTGAAAAACCCAGTCAATAATTGAATTATTCTCATTGTTTGGATGTGAATGTTTTTTAGCTACTGAAAGTAATATTTCTTCGTTAAAATTAATGACAAAGATTATATGGTAAGGTATTGATCTATCAATGATCTCAAGCAGACTACTAATATCTCCTTTCTTTTTAAGGGATATATTAAATATCTGGATTTCCTCAATCTCTTTGCTAGGCAATTTAATGGTAGATGCTGAAAGCTTATTTGTCCATCTTATACTACTAACATATTCACTAAATAATTTCTTTTGCTTTGTATTGGTAAAATTATCAAAAGCATTCTTAGGAATACTTTTGTCAACGATTGTATATTTTGGTAAATCAAACACTAATTAACAACAACAAATGATATAAGTTTAAAATCCTCAATTCCTTTAATATAATTATTAAGAGTATTTGTACCCCCCACTGAAAATAAGCTTGTTACTTCTTTTTCATCTTCAGACTTGATAATCTCACCAATGCTTTTTTGCAATAATTCTGAGTATTTATCCATGACCCTATAGTTATCTGTTTCTAAACAGAAATCCTTACAAGCATCAGTAATTGGAGTATCAAAACCTTTACATTGCTTCCTTAAAATGTCAAGTATTTTCTTTCCTTCTATATGATCATATATTACATCTCCATCATCTTTGATATATATCATATAGTAAGGATGAAGTCTATTCATTTTGTCAATATTTACACTTGAGTTTATGTTTTTTAAGATATAGATAACACCTTTATCTAACCCCTCTTCAGAATTAGTAATTGCATGAAGTCCCTCTGGTATATTTCTTAATTCTCCATAAGTAGTAATATAATTTGACAAATCAATTCTAAAATCATTTAATCCTAAATCTGTAATACTAACACCTTCTCTTAAATCTTCTAAGTCAACAACCTCTTCTTTTAGTTTCTTTAATTGTATTTTCCGATATTCTAAATCCTTCTCTTCAGTATTCAAAATATTATCATCACCAGTACTAGCCATAGTGCTAATTAACATTTTGTTTTCAACTCTTTGTTTCAAGTTAATGTATGAGTCGAGAGTAACATCTGGCCAAAAGTTAACCATAGTTATAGATTTATTAGTAGATCCTATTCTGTCAATCCTACCAAATCTTTGAATTATTCTTACAGGATTCCAATGTATGTCATAGTTGATTAAATAATCACAATCTTGTAAATTTTGCCCCTCTGAAATACAATCAGTAGCAATCAACAAATCAATTTCTTCATCAATAAATGAAAGTGTAAGCTTCTTGTTTTTTGATTTAGGAGAGAAGCAAGTTAAAAGCGTATTTAGATGATTTGGTATTTTTTTAGTAGTACAAATTTTCTTGCTTCCAGTAATGAGAGCTGTGTTAATATTAAATTCAGATTTAATATAATCGTTCAAGCTATCATAAAGGTAATTTGCAGTATCAGCAAAAGCTGTAAAAATAATAACCTTTTTATTGTCACCATTAAATGGATTTCTAACTTTTTCGGAAATTATCTCTTTTAATTTTTTTAGCTTAAAGTCATTATCTCCATTGACAGGTATAACCTTATTTCTTAAATTACTTAAGATCTCTAAATCAGCTTCTAAATCTTCTTTCCATCTTGTTTTATCAATGTCTGAAATATGAACTTTAACTTTATTTCCAATAACATTTTCTTCATCCCCCCAATCAGCATCCCAATCAAAATCAGCCTCTGAATTAGCTTGAATACCTGAATATGTATCTGCTTCATTATTATCTAAAGATTCGATAGCATCATTTATCTTTTTAGTAATATTTTCAATTGTAAGCCTAAATGAATAAACAGAACTTTCAATTCTTTTAAGTAGGTTAATCCTCATAAGAATTTTAAGACTAGACTCTCTATCTCTTTGAGAAAAGGAACTCGCTCCAGATTTTACTTTTCTTTCGTATAACTCCTCATAAAATTGCACTCGTGTTGGCAATATATAGCTTAAGGGAGAATAGATTGACAAGTTAAGAAGAGTTAAAGTTTCAGCTATTTCTGTATAATCTATTCCATCAGCTGACGTTAATGGAGCTTGAATCGAAACAGGCTTGTTTCTGTTAGGAAAATCCCCAATCTCTGATGTATCATAATATGAGGTAATATGTTTTCTTGACCTAGCAATGGTTAAGCTGTCAAGTAATTCAAAGAAGTCAAAATCAAGCATATTCAGAAGCTTATCAGTGGTTCTTTCTGTAGCTTCAAATTTTGACCAACCATTAAATGCTTGTTGTGCTCGTTTAAAAATCTGTTCGATTCCTCTATCGGTATTCAGTTTCTCATCTAACTTTTCAGGGACACCTTCATAAGCCAAAGCAAGTTGATTCTTCAAGTCATTAAATCTATTATTTACTGGAGTTGCAGATAGCATTAAAACTTTTGTTTCAATTCCTTCTTTAATAACTCTCCGCAATAACTTTTGATATCTATTTTCTTTATCTACAACCGTATTATTATTCCTAAAATTATGAGATTCATCAATAACAATTAGTCCATAATTACCCCAATTTACCTTTTCAAGGTCTCTTCCATTACTCATTCCCTTATCTCTGGACATATCAGTATGAAATAACACATCATATCCAAATCTATCTTTTGCCAAGATATTGTCTTTATCATTATGCCTAAAAGTATTCCAGTTTGCTTCTAATTTCTTAGGACAAAGTACTAGCACATCCTTATTTCTTTTCTCGTAATACTTTATAACTCCTAAAGCGGAAAAGGTTTTACCTAAACCAACACTATCGGCAATTATACATCCGTTATATTTTTCTAGCTTATTGATAGCTCCAATAACTGCATCCTTCTGGAAATTATACAACATCCTCCAAACCTCAGTATCTTTAAATCCTGTTTCTTCATTAGGCAGAGTATCAATTGATAAATCATCAAGGAAGTCATTAAATATATTATAAAGTGTAATGAAGTATATAAAATCAGGACTATTCTCTTTATAAGCGTTCTCAAAGTACTCTTGCACATGCTTTGTAACATCTTCTAAATCATCTTCATTTTTCCATATCTGATTAAACCATTCAAGGTAAGCATTGCTATCAGGATACTCATTTTTCTGAATAAGAGTAGGAAACCCTTCTTTTTGTGAAATCCCTAAGTCTGATGTTGTAAAACCATTTACATTAGTATAGGAAACACCATCTTTTTCATTTTCAAGATGGATAAGACCATTAAGAGGTGTTGAGGTAAACTTGTTTGACTTAAAAGTAACTTTATCTTTAACCCAGTCAGAACATTCTTTAGCGATTGCTCTTTGGTTTAATTCACTTTTCAATCTTAATTCAAATTCTCCTCCACATAAATCCGCTTCCCTGTAAATATGTGGAATGTAAAACTCTCTTGATTGTTTTTGTAGCTTCTCTTCTAAAAAAGTAGGAGATGTAAAAATAAATTTAAGTTCATCAATATTTTTAAGTTCTTTTTTAAGTGCCTCAAATGCATAAATTGAAAAAGAAGCAGCTGCTATTGAAAGCTTAGAACCTTTCTTTAATTCTTCCTTTAAATCATCATCTAGCCTATTATTTACATTATCAATCAATTTCATAGACTACAGCACTTTCATTTCAGTTTCAGGGCTCAATTGTTTTAGCAACTGTTTTACGTTTACTTTGGCGGTATCATCTTTAAATCCTGAATCTTTAAATACAATACGTATTGGTTCTTCTTTAGCAATTTCTTTAATAAAAACTTCATCAATATCGCTATCAAAACAAGCATATAATGAATTACCAGCTACCTTAAACACGTTTTTACCGCTTATCAGTACTTGCTCTATTTTAAGAGACAATGGCAATCCCCAATCTAACATTACTTGTGCTAATAGATCATCTGCTGTTCTATCTGACTTTAAATTGTCTGCTACCAAATCTAACTGTCCTTGATCATAATCTTGTGGTTTGTAATACACATCTTGCATATTGCTTTCATCCAAACGATATACACGGAAACCATAATCAATATCTGCACCTGTTTCTTCTTTGATTTTATTAGCTGCTCTACGAATACGTTCTTTTCCTATTTCACAAATGTTTTTATAACCTGCTTTAAAGGCTTCACTTTTTTCATCTGTTAATTCGGGTAGTTGGACTTGGATAAACTTACGGTTTGAGTTTTCTTCAGCATTCAATTGTAATACGGCATGTGCAGTGGTCGCTGAACCTGAAAAGAAATCAAGAATAACATCATCATTGTTAGTTGATTGAAAACAAATATCATATAACAAGCCTAATGGTTTTGGGGTGTCAAAAGATTTAGAATTTAATAACGATTTCACTTCTAAAGTTCCTGCTTCATTTGCAAATTTTGGGTGTAACCAAACTGATTTAGGAATTACTGTTTTTATTTTTCCATCTACAATTAAAAAATCTTTTTGAAAAATGTCATAGCGCTTTTCTTTACCTACTTCTTTTGCAACTAACTCTGTAATCCTTGCTCTTGCAGTCTCTTTACCCCATCGCCAACGACCATCTGTCCCATCTGATAATTTAGGCAAGACTTCAATATAGAATTCATTATCAGCATCCAATGAAATACTGTTATTGCTAGGATTAACATAAAAAGAATAAAACATATTTGGTCTATCCTCTCTTTTTGCTCCTGACCCTCTTTTTCTTAAACCCTGGGTTCTGTATTTACCAAGGTTTTCATCATTCTCTTTATAATCTTTTAGATATTCTTCAGGAAGTGGTATTCCTCTTGTAGTAAATGATGTTTTTTTATAAACAAGCATACTATTATGTGAGGTCGCGAAATATTTATCGTCACTTCTACCCTTAAGATTACTTACTACAGAAACACAAGCTAAAAAATTTAACTCCCCAAAAAGTTCATCACATATCTTTCTAAGATTATGCACTTCATTATCATCAATCGAAATAAAAATAACCCCATCATCTGTCAATAAATTTCTAGCCAATTTTAATCGTGGATACATCATGCTTAACCAATCAGAATGATATCGACCTGCTGTTTCAGGATTTGCTACTAATCGTTGATTATATTCGTCTTTTTGACCGCTTTCTTCTAATTCTTCTTGTGCATCTTTGCTAAAGTTGTCTTTGTACACAAAGTCCTTACCTGTATTGTAGGGCGGATCTATGTAGATCATTTTTATCTTACCCAAGTAGCTTTCTTGTAGCAGCTTTAATACTTCTAGATTATCTCCTTCTATATAGAGGTTTTCGGTATTATCAAAATCTACAGAATCTTCACGTACAGGTCGTAGGGTTTTTGTTGTAGGTAAATTGGCGGTTACTATGGCTTCTCTTTTACCTGACCATTCCAAACGGTAACGTTCTTTATTACCTTCAATAATATCATTGCTCAATTCTTGTTTCAGCAGCTCAAAATCTACTTTAATTCCCTCTGCAGTTTCAGTAACACAATTAGGGAATCGCTCCGCAATAAACTGGCTATTTTTATTTACCCAATCAGGGCTTTGCATGTCTAATTTTTCTTCCATAATCAATTAAATTCTAGCATAGTTGCTAATGTCTCATAACTTGCTATTTTTTTAAAGTGCACTTCTGCTCCACTTATTTCTTTAAAGTGTTCTGTTGCACAATGTATCTTTAGTTTCTCAATGCCTCTTAAGTCCATATCAGAGTCAGATCCTTTTGTTTCTGCTACAAAATAAATTTGCTTTACCTTATCTTTATCAAATACAATGGCCCAATCTGGGCTATAATTAGCTACTGGCGTTGACACATAAAAGCTCTTGGGTAATTTTGCATACACAACAACTTCTGGGCTTTTCTCTAATCCCTGAGCGAATTCGGATTCTATTTTAGAGTCTGAAGTAAGAAAATCGTAAATATGCCTTTGAAGTAATTCTGAATCTCGAGTAGCAAATTTACTGTTGGTAAATACGGTTTTGCTATCAAAGCGATTATCTGTTTTGTGATACACTATATTATTGATTATCAAACTGGCTTTCACCTCATTAATTAGCTTACTACATTTAGCAATAAACTCTTCTGGATTTTTACGAATCAATAAAAACTTCTCCTCTTTTATTGATTTAAGTATTTCCACTATAGTTTTTCTGGTAAGGCTGGTATTTACTTCTATTTCTCCAACAATATCATATACGGCATTGGTATAAATATCATTTTTAAGCTTTAGGGTTTTGCGGTCCTCTGTTTCTTTAATTAGAGTCCCTTCCTTCATTTGGTCCTTTGTACCATCTTGAAGCTCTCCAGTTTTTACTTCATAGACTCTATCACCAATATTTAATTGGGCATTTATTAAAATTTTACTGTCTTCAATTAACTTACTACTATCAAACTGAACTTCATAAATAGTTTTCAAATTAATCTTATCCCATAGCTCTTGAAATTCCTTTTTATTAAAATTGTCATTAGTATCTAATACAATTGTTTGGCGTTCGTCCTCTGGCTTGAATTCTTCTCCAGTATAAACAGATTTTAATAGTTTACAAATAGAATCACGATAGGGCTCTAAACTTTCTGGAATTGGCACTTTATTGTTTTCAATAAGTTCTCTTCCTTCGGGAGTTATTTTATCGTCTTCATCAATTACATCATTCTTATAAAGTACTTTATTTAATTTTTTAGACTCCTCATTGGTCAATCTATGTTCTTCATCCTTCTCATTTACAATTAATTTACCAATGAAATATTCTACTTCTGCTTTTTGAGGACGATCTTTCAATGTAGCCGCAATTTCAGACTGTAAACCTTTAGCAAAAGCTTCATACGATTCTGATGCAATTACGGTTAGCTTATTTATTTCATGTACTTGGTCTCCAACTGATTCAAAATCTAATCGGTTACCATTTTTATTCACACACAAACGCATACCACGACCCACTTCTTGTCTTCTTCTAGTTAAGCTGCCACTTTCAGCATTTTTTAGTGCACATATCTGAAACACATTTGGGTTATCCCACCCTTCTTTTAAGGCAGAGTGAGAGAAGATAAATCTAGTAGGCTCTTCAAGACTTAATAACCTTTCTTTATCTTTCATAATTAGATCATAGGCCGAAATATCATCTGAATCTTCCTTACCACGCTTTACTGTTGGATCTATCGACTTTCCTTTTTTATCTATAGAAAAATATCCATTATGCACCTTGCTAGGCTCATCACGCATTAAATAGTTATCGTATTCTGGAAGTGTTAAATCTCTTTCGTTATCTCTTAATATTGCATATTCCTCTTCAAATATCTTAGCATACTCTCCTAATTCCTGTTCTCCAATTTCATTATACACACGGTACTTTTCTACAGAATCTATAAAAAAGAGAGACAACACTTTTATGCCTTTCCCATAGAGTTGCTTTTCTTTTTGTAAGTGCGACATAATACATTCTCGAATCTGAACTCTACGAAACGCATTTTCATCTTTATCATTTAAAATATCACCAGGATAAATATCCTGACCTCCAATTACAATTTTATTTAAATAACCATTAATTTCAGAAATAGTTTGGTTTTTATAAGCGGGCATATTTCCAGAATGTTCATATAAATTGAACCCTTGAGGCACTTTTTTACGCTCCTTTGTAATAAGTCCTGAACTAGATCGCTTCTCATATTCAATTACTGCAAATGGTGGTTTTTTCGTACTTAAACTTATACTTTCTAAATAAAGATATCCAGTAGTTCCGGTTGATCCTTTAAGATTAATCCCTTTTACCTGAATCTTTTTAACTAAACGTTTATTATAAGCATCTAAAGCATCCAATCTATATACCTTATTATAATCTACTTTATGAGTAGCTGAATAACGCAAAGTGAAAAGAGGATTGAAATCTTGCATACTTTCTAAGGTTTTGACACCATCAACCGATTGAGGTTCATCAATAATTAAAATGGGATTCGTATTGGCAATAATATCAATTGGTTTCCTTGTTCCAAACTGATCGAGTTCCTGATAAATACGTCTGGCATCTTTACCTCTCGCATTAAAAGCTTGTGTATTAATAATCATAACACTAATACGACTATCTGAAGCAAAATTCTCTATATCCTGAGGTCTTCCAGAATTATATATAAATGGATTTATTTTATGCTTGTACTTTTCTTGAAAATGATTTTGAGTAGCCTCAAACGAATGATATACTCCTTCACGAATAGCAATACTTGGTACAATAATAATAAACTTACTCCAACCATATTTGTCATTTAACTCATACATAGTTCTAATATAAGTATAAGTTTTTCCAGTACCTGTTTCCATCTCAATGGTTAGATTGTATCCTAAATTTACTCCCTTAGGTCTTTCTATTTGACTACTTTCCAATAAGTCGTTTCCTTCTTGAACTTTGTTAATGTTTTTCAGTATTTGTGATTCAGGGATTTGAATAGCAGAATTACGGTATCCTATATCTTCTAATACCTCATCATCAAAAGCAGAGGTTTGAGTAGACCCTGAAGCAGCTAATCTTGTTTTTCTAATAATTTCCTTACTTCTTTCCAGAGTAAAACTGCCTGTTTTTATAGATTGCCCTTTAAAACAATTTACTATTGCCTCTACACCTTTTACTTGAAAATCTTGTTCTTTAAATTGTAGTTTCATATTATATCACTTTCATTTCAGTTTCAGGACTTAGTTGTTTTAAGAGTTGTTTTACATTTACTTTAGCAGTATCATCTTTAAAAGCACTGTCTTTAAATACAATTCTTAGTGGAGATTCTTTAGCAGTTTCTTTAGCAAACTCTTCATCAATACCAGTATCAAAACAAGCAAAAAGTGAATTCTCTGCTACTTTAAATAGCTTTTTTCCAAATACATCTACTTGCTCTATTTTAAGAGATAATGGTAATCCCCAATCTAGCATTACTTGTGCTAGTAAATCATCTGCTGTTCTATCTGATTTCACATTGTCTGCTACCAAATCTAACTGCCCTTGCTTATAATCTTGTGGTTTGTAATAGACATCTTGCATGTTACTTTCATCTAATCGAAACACCCTAAAACCATAATCAATATCAGCAGCTGTTTCTTCTTTGATTTTTTTGCCAGCTCTACGAATACGTTCTTTACCTATTTCACAAATGTTTTTGTATCCTGCATTGTATGCTTCACTTTTTTTATCTGTTTCTTCTGCTATCTGAACAAGTATAAATTTTCTTTTTTGATTTTTTTTAGTATTAAATTCAAATATAGAGTGTGCAGTAGTTGCTGACCCTGCAAAAAAATCTAAAACTATATCATCATTTTTTGTTGAAATATCAAGTAAGTCTTTTATAAGATTAATTGGTTTTGGTGTATCGAATATTTTCTTGTCAAATAATTTTTTTAATTCGTTTGTAGCTCTATCTGTAATGTATGAGACATCTTCCAATATGCTTTTTATTTTCATTCTTCTTTCATCAGTAAAATAGTCTTTTATATAGATAGTCCCTCCAGAGCTTGCATATAACTTATAAGAATCCGTTTCTATTTTTTTCTTACTCCATGTCCATCTACCATCAGAACCATTACTTTTTATTGGAAACTTTTCAATAAGATTTTCACCTGATTTTGCATATACTTTACCACTATCAGGATTATAGTAAATAGGGAAATATAAAGTAGGAGAATCTTCCCTTCTGCTACCTTGCCCTTTTTTCATTAAAATTCCATCTGTTTTATATTGTCCAAATTCATCTTCTTTATTAAAAGAACTTAAATAATCATCATCCGGAGTCAATCCATAAAAAGCACCTTTATTTTTTTGATAACATACAATATATTCATGATTTGTTGCAAATCCATTTTTATCTCCCATTCCATTATTACTCTTTTTTACAACCGCAGATTCAATAAAATTATGTTCTCCAAATATTTCATCACAAATTTTCATTAAATTATGTACTTCATTATTATCTATCGAAATAAAAATCACACCATCATCTTTCAATAAATTTCTAGCTAATTTTAGTCTAGGGTTCATCATACTCAGCCAATCAGAATGATATCTTCCTGCCGTTTCAAGATTTGCTACTAAGCGCTGGTTGTATTCGTCTTTTTGTCCGCTTTCTATAAGTTCTTCTTGGGCATCTTTGTTAAAATTGTCTTTGTATACAAAGTCCTTTCCTGTATTATAAGGCGGGTCTATGTAGATCATCTTAATCTTACCCAAGTAGCTTTCTTGCAGTAGTTTGAGTACCTCTAAATTGTCTCCTTCTATATAGAGGTTTTCAGTATTATCAAAATCTACAGAGTCTTCACGTACAGGACGTAAGGTTTTTGTAGTAGGCAAGTTGGCTGTTACTATTGCTTCACGTTTTCCTGGCCACTCCAAACGATAACGTTCTTTATTACCTTCAATAACTTCATTATTGAGCTCTTGTTTAAGTAAATCAAAGTCTATTGCTTTTCCTCCTGCTGTTTCGGTAACACAATTAGGAAAAAGTGCTGCAATTTTTTCTACATTTTCATTTGATATATCTTGAGAACTCATTTTTAGTTTTTCCATTTAATAAATTTGTTGAAATTATATCTGCTAAAATATAATTAAAATTAATAGATTATATGAATTTTTCTCTCAATTTTAACATGTCTGAACTTATTTTAGAATCTATCACTCGAGCATATATTTGAGTAGTTCTTATATTATTATGTCCAAGCATCTTAGAGACTGTTTCTATAGGAACACCATTTGTTAATGTAATAGTTGTTGCAAACGTATGTCTTGCACTATGAAAAGTAAGTTTTTTATTAAAAATACATAAACGCGCTATTTCCTTTAAAGCTTTATTAGTTTTTTGATTACTTATCATTGGAAAAATTCTATTTGTGTTTTTATGCTTTTTATATATATCTAAAATATATAAGGCATATGGCAAAATAGGAACATTTGAAGGTATATCAGTTTTATGTCTTTTTATATAAATCCATTGTAAGCCATCATTACCTTTTTGTATGTTTTTTATATTTAAATTATATAAATCTATATATGAAAGACCAGTGTAACACGCAAATAAAAATATATCACGCACTTTATTTAAACTGCTATTTAACTTTATATTTTTCAGTATATATAATTCGTCTTTATTTATATAAACACGATTCGTTTTCTTAAATGAAATTTTAAAACCCACAAAAGGATCTTTTGTTATATAATTGTTCTTTATACAAAAGTTAGTTATCTTCTTAAAACGCTGAATATGTTTCATCATTCCATTATGCGTACATTCAGTATTTAATAATATAAACTGTGAAAAATTATATATAAAATTATAGTTTATTTGAGTGAGTGAAATATCATTAGCGTTATATATTTTTTTTATATAATTTTTTAAATGTTTTATTGTCGTTATATAATTTTTATATGAACCAAAACTATACTCAATTCCAATAAGCGATTTCATATTTTCATTATGCTGTTTAAACACATTTATAATACTATTCATTATAAGTGTATCATTTTTATAAAAATCAAGAACAGTCTTGGCTGTTATAATTACATTGGTTTTTATTAATGCATTATATTTTTCTATTATATCAACGCGTATAGTTTCTAACTCTAAATTTATCGCTTTTTTACTATTTCCCCTAACGCGTGTTCTTTTGGAATCCCAATTTATATAAAGTACATCTATTTGGGTGTAAAACTGGACTGTGGTATCGTTATACCTCACTTTACAGTATATAGGAACCATCCCAGTTTTCTTGGTTAATGCTTTTCTTGCAAAAAAGCTTACAAATAATTGTTTTTTCATCTTACAAATTTATTAAATTATACAATACAAAATGTATTTAATAAACTGATTTACAATAAGTTATCTTTAAAGATATAAACCAATATATTTTTAAAAATATGAACTTACGGATGTAAAGTGATGAAATTTTTGATCTTAAAAAAAGAAGAAAAATTTTACGCCCATTTTCTTTCACCAGAATTTGCACCGTTTTACATTTTTTTTGGTGGCATTACCTGATAAAAGGGGGTAAAAAATTATTTTATAAAATAATTTCTAAATCTTATGTTCTTGGGCTTGGTAATCAGTGTGTTACTCCCGAAAATCGGTGATTTTCGGGGAGAAAAATGTCGGGGTAGCAGGATTAGAACCTTTGACCCAAAAATTCTAAGAAAGAATTTTCTACAATCCTAAATGTTTTTTCACATCACCACCCATCAAATGTTCTGTTGGGTTTTCCAAACATTCTTTTACCCTTACCAAGAAACCAACCGATTCTTTTCCATCAATAATTCTATGGTCATAGGAAAGTGCCACATACATAATTGGCCTAATTTTTACCTCTCCATCTACCGCCATTGGTCGCTCTACAATATTATGCATACCTAAAATTGCAGATTGTGGAGGGTTAATAATAGGAGTAGAAAGCATAGAACCAAACACACCTCCATTAGTGATGGTAAAAGTACCGCCTAACATTTCATTAATCGTAATCTTTCCATCTCTGGCTTTAATTGCCAAACGCTTAATATCCGATTCTACTTCTTGGAAATTCATCAATTCTGCATTTCTTACTACAGGAACCATCAATCCTTTTGGTGCACTTACCGCAATACCAATATCAGTATAATTATGGTGGATTACTTCATTTCCATCAATCATTGCGTTTACATCCTTAAACTCTTGCAAAGCAGTAGTAATCGCCTTAGTAAAGAAGGACATGAATCCTAAACCAACTCCATACTTTTCCTTAAACTGTTCTTTATATTTTTTTCTTATATCAAATATTGCAGTCATATCTACTTCATTAAAAGTAGTAAGCATTGCTGTTTCGTTTTTAACAGTAACTAATCTGCTCGCAATTTTTCTTCTTAGGGATGACATCTTCTTTCGGGATGTTCCTCTTGGTCCGTCTGTTGATGTCCCCTTTATTACTCCTAAGACATCACTCTTAGTTATTTTTCCTTTTTCTCCTGTTCCCTTCAACTGTTTTGCAGAAATATCATGTTCGCTAATCATAGCAGATGCCAATGGAGTTGCTTTTGTTCCTACTAAATCTGCTTCAGATTTTACAGCCGATTTTGGAGTTTCTGTAGTTTCTTCTTTAGTTGATTTTACTTTAGCCTCCCCTCTTCTAGAAGTATCAATAATACATACTACATCTCCTACAGCAACAGTTTCTCCATCACCAACAACAATTTTGATCGTTCCACTTTCCTCTGCAGGTAATTCTAAAGTTGCTTTATCAGAATCTATCTCTGCAATAGACTGGTCTTTCTCTACATAATCACCATCTTCTACTAGCCATTCTGCAATTTCTACTTCTGATATTGATTCTCCCGGACTTGGGACCCTCATTTCTAATAACATGTCTTATTTTTTAAAAACCTTATTAATTAATTCGTTTTTTTCTGCTGCTGAAGTTTTACTAGAACCGGTAGCAGTTGCTGCTGATGCTTCTCTTGCAATAACATCAATTCCAAACGTTCTTAACTCAGATAAGATGAATGTCCAAGCACCCATATTTTCTGGTTCTTCTTGTACCCAAACTAGCTCTTTAGCATTGTATTTTTCAACTAACTCTATTATACCTTGTTTATCTAAAGGAAACAATTGCTCTACCCTAACTAAAGCTATATTTTCTGCTGCTTCTTTCTCTCTTCTATCCAATAGCTCATAGTAGATTTTTCCACTACATAACACTAATCTATCTACTGATTTTGGAGCAATTGTATCGTCAATAATTCCTTCAAACTTTCCATCTGCCAAATCATTAATAGAAGAAACACATTTAGGATGTCTCAATAAACTCTTAGGCGTAAATACCACTAATGGCTTTCTATATTCTCTCTTCAGCTGTCTTCTCAACACATGATAAAAGTTTGCCGGGGTAGTGCAATTCACAATCTGCATATTGTACTTAGCACACATCTGTAAATAGCGTTCCAACCTTGCAGAAGAATGTTCCGCACCTTGCCCTTCATATCCGTGAGGCAATAACATTACTAATCCACTCATCACTTTCCATTTATCCTCTGCACAAGAAATAAACTGATCCAACATAATTTGAGCTCCATTAGAGAAATCTCCAAATTGAGCTTCCCAAATTGTAAGTGTATTTGGTAAAGTTATGGAATAGCCATAATCAAAACCAAGCACCCCATATTCTGAAAGTAAGGAATTATACGCATCAAAATTAGCAGTTGTACTTATGCTGTTCAAAGGACAAACCTCCTCTTCCGATTGTTCTACTTTAAGGATGGCGTGCCTATGAGAAAAAGTACCTCTTTCTACATCCTGTCCGCTTAATCTTATATCATGTCCTTCATCTAACAAAGAGGCATAAGCCAATAACTCCCCCATTGCCCAATCCAAAGAATCAGAGACTTCTACCATCTTCTTTCTATCGGATAATAACTTTCTAGTTTTCTTAAATAACTTGTCTGCCTCTGGAATATCATACAAATACTTTGCCAATTCCTTTAGCTTATCCTGAGCAATATTAGTTGCATTAGAACCCTTAAATTCAGGGATAAAATTTCTTTTTACTTCACTCCATTCCTCTTTTAAGAAACGCGTGATTTTTGCCTTTTTAATTTCCTTTGCTTCATCAAATCTATCTTGTAATAAATCCTGAAAATCTTTTTCTAACTCTTTTGCAATTCCTGTTTCAACAACTCCTTCATTCATCAATTTCTCCTTATAAATCTCTCTAGGATTTTTATGTTTTGAAATTGCTTCATATAATTTTGGTTGTGTAAACCTTGGCTCATCTCCTTCATTATGCCCATATTTTCGGTAACACAACAAATCAATAAATACATCTTTTTGATATTTCTGTCTGTATTCCACTGCCAATTGTAAAGCGTGTACAACTGCCTCCACATCATCTCCATTTACATGTAGTACTGGCGACAAAGTTACTTTTGCAACATCCGTACAGTAAGTACTCGACCTAGCATCCAAATAATTAGTAGTAAACCCTACTTGATTGTTTACTGCAATATGGATTGTTCCTCCTGTTTTGTAACCATCCAATTGTGCCATCTGGACAACTTCATATACCACTCCTTGTCCTGCCAATGCAGCATCACCATGCAATAAAATTGGAAGGATTTTCTTTACATCTCCCCCATACTTACTATCTAATTTTGCTCTAGTAATTCCCTCAACAACAGGATCAACTGCCTCCAAGTGAGAAGGGTTAGGAGTTAGGTTTAGTTTGATATTATTTCCATTACTGCATTTTTGCATAGAGGTAAACCCTAAATGGTATTTTACATCACCTGATATATTATCATCTTCATATAATTTCCCTTCAAACTCTGAGAAAATTTCTTTGTAAGTCTTATTGAAAATATTCGCCAACACATTCAACCTCCCCCTGTGAGCCATTCCTACAACAAACTCCTCTACTCCTAGTTCTGAGCTATGTTCAACTAAAGCATCTAAGGCTGGAATTAAAGATTCAGCTCCTTCTAATGAAAATCGTTTTTGTCCTACAAATTTCTTGTGCAAAAAGTTTTCAAAAGCTACCGCTTGATTTAACTTATGAAGAATATGTTTTTTTTGTTTTGCTTCAAACTTTGGTGTATTTGAATTTTTATGTAATCTGTTTTTAATCCAATCTATCTCCTTAGGATCACGGATATACATGTATTCCACACCAATGGATTGGCAATATACCTTTTCCAGATGAGTGATAATTACCTTTAAGGTTGAAGGACCAATTCCTACTTGTTCTCCTGCTTGAAACTCAACATCTAAATCTGCATCTTCTAAACCAAAATTCTTGTAATCAAGGGTAGGCGTATACTTTCTTCTTTCCCTAACTGGGTTTGTTTTGGTAAATAGATGTCCACTTTTTCGGTAAGCATCAATCAGGTTAATTACCTTAAATTCCTTTTGAAAAATTTGTGGGATATCTTCTTCAGAGTATACTTCTTTTGCAAAGTCAAAACCTTGAAAAAAGCTACTCCATTCTTCTTCTATACTCTGAGGGTCTTGCAGATATTTATCATACATCTCCTCAATCATTCCTGTGTGTAGGGCTCCTAAAAAGGAAAACTTATCCATTATTTATTGCTAAATTTAGTATGCAAAATTATCTAATTTTATTCATATAAAGTGCTAAATACTACTGATTTTCAGGGTTTGAGTAATAATTCTTCAATATCACCTTTTGAAGCTCCCTTTTCACAATCAATTCTGCTAGTAATTCTGAAAAAGTAAGTGTTGAAATTTGCATTTCTGCTTGCACTTTTTCTTCTGATAAATCAATACGGTACAGCAAATTTATGATGCGTTTTGGGTCTTGTTCATTTAGTGCATTTACTAGGTTAGTAGTAAAGGAAAATAAGTGCTTGTAATCCATTACAGGTTTAGCAATATCAAAATTTATACCTACAGTAAAAAAGTCTTTTTCTAATTGTAAAGTAGTTTCGATAAGAAAATGATTGCCTTTAATTTTAGCATTAACAGTTGCTAAATCCATTAAGAAACTCTATCCAATAATAGTGCGGAAAAATCTAATAATGGGGCTTTATTATCTGATTCTATTGCATCTAAGTGAAGCATAGCTTTTTTGTGATATTCTTTCATCAATTCTGTAGTTAAGTGATGAATATCCAAATTTGTAAAAATTGATTTTACTGCTTCAACTTTAGCTTCAGAAGCATCATTAGTTGAAAAATATTGAACTAAATCAGAATGTTGATTTTTATTAGCAAGTGCCAAAGCCTTTAAATACAAGTAGGTTTTTTTATTCGCCATAATATCACCTCCTACTTGCTTTCCAAATGTCTCAGGATTTCCAAAGGCATCTAACAAATCATCCTTTAGCTGAAAGGCAATTCCCATATTTCTTCCAAATTCGTATAAATGCTCTTGTTCTTGAGTAAATGCACCTGCAGTAATTCCTCCAATCTGTAAAGCAGCCCCTAACAATACAGCCGTTTTGCACTCAATCATTTTGAGGTAATCGTCAATACTCACATTCTCTTGAGTTTCAAAATCCATATCCCATTGCTGCCCTTCACAAACCTCAATAGCAGCTTTACTAAACACCTCAAGGGTTGGTTTTACAATAGATTTATCTACATCAGCCATTAACTGATAAGCTTGAACCAACATAGTATCACCAGACAGAATAGCAACATTAGCATTCCATTTTTCATGTACCGTTTGCTGCCCTCTTCTTAAAGGAGCTTTATCCATAATATCATCATGCAAAAGCGTGAAATTATGAAACACCTCAATAGCCAATGCAGGTGAAATTGCTTTCTCAATATTTTTATCAAATAACTGATGAGCCATTAACACCAAAATAGGGCGCATTCGTTTACCTCCTAAACCAAGAATATAGTCAATAGGTTCATATAATAATGATGGGTTTTTAGGGTATTCAATTTTTCCTAACTCATCACTAATTAATATACTTAACTCTTGGATTGATTTCATTATTTCTTCACCAAATTAACAAGGTAATCGCCATACCCACTTTTTCTTAATGGTTCTGCAACAGCTAAAAGCTCCTCATCATTAATATAGCCCATTCGATAAGCTGCCTCTTCAATACATCCAATTTTTCTCCCTTGCCTATCTTCAATTACCTGCACATATTGGTTCGCCTGCATTAAGGACTGAAAAGTACCTGTATCCAACCAAGTCGTACCTCTCCCCAAAACTCTAACATCCAATCTTCCTTGCCTTAAATACTCCTTATTTACATCTGTAATTTCATATTCCCCTCTTGCTGAAGGTTTAATGTTTTTAGCAATTTCTACTACTGAATTATCATAATAATAAAGTCCCGGAACAGCATAGTTTGATTTCGGGTTTTTTGGTTTTTCTTCTAAAGAAAGTGCTTTAAAATTTTCATCAAAATCTACTACACCATAACGCTCAGGATCATTAACATGATACCCAAAAACAATTCCTCCCTCTACACCTCTACAAGAAGTTAAAGTATTCACTTTCATTTGAAAAATATTATCACCTAAGACTAAACAAACTTTGTCGTCACCAATAAATTCTTCCCCTAATACAAATGCTTGTGCTAATCCGTTAGGCACTTCTTGTACTTTGTATTCAAATCTACACCCTAGTTGACTACCATCTCCTAACAATTTTTTGAATAGTGGTAAATCATGCGGAGTTGATATAATCAAAACTTCTTTAATTCCAGAATACAACAAAGTTGATAATGGATAGTAAATCATGGGTTTATCATAAATAGGCATCATTTGCTTACTCATGGCCAAGGTTAATGGGTGTAATCTAGTTCCTGAACCCCCAGCTAAAATTATTCCTTTCATACTTAATTTTCTTTTCGTTTTACTTTTAACTCATCTAATTCAACATCTTCTTCTTCATCAAAAATTTCTAACAAAGGCTCTTGGAAAGCTTCATAATTGATCACCTTTTCTAATGACAGTAATAATGCAGGCAATAATAAAAGATTTGATAACATAGCTAACATCAATGTAATTGACACCAACAAACCTAGGGCTATTGTACCTCCAAAATCAGAAGCAACAAATATAAAAAATCCAAAGAATAATACAACAGAAGTATAGAACATACTTACTCCTGTTTCTTTTAAAGCAGATAAAACAGACTTTCTGATATTCCAATTATTCGCCAATAACTCTTGTCTATATTTTGCTAAAAAGTGAATAGTATCATCTACAGAAATACCAAAAGCAATTGAGAAAACTAAAATTGTAGAAGGTTTTAATGCGATCCCAAAATACCCCATTATTGCTCCTGTAAGTAATAAAGGAATCAGATTAGGAATAATAGAAACTACTACCATTCTAAAGGAATTAAACATCCAAGCCATAAAGATAGAGATTAGCACAATTACCAATAATAAACTCAACATTAAATTCTTTAATAAAAATTTTGTCCCATTCAAGAAAACAACACTAGATCCTGTAATAAATACTTCATATTTTTCTGCATCAAAAATCTTATTTATCTTTGGTAATAAAGCATTAAAAACACTATCCATCTTAGATGTAGAAATATCTGCAACCCTTAAGCTGATACGAGCTTCTTGTTTTAAAGAATCCATCATTAAAGCTTCAGCATTCATAGTTGAAGTACTATTCTTTATATAAGACAATATCATTCTTTGTTCTTGACTATTAGGTAAAGAATAAAAGGATGAATCTCCATTATAAAATGCTTGCTTGCTATATTTTATAACATCAACATAGGATAATGGTTTAGAAAACTCTTTAAAGCTAGAAAGCTCCTGGCTTAACTTATCAATCTTTTTTAAATTATAGGATTTTAATAAACCATTTTTTCTCTTAGTATTTACTAATACCTCTAATGGCATAACCCCACCAAAATTTTGCTCAAAGAATTTTAAATCTTTATACAGTTCACCTTCTTTTGGTAAATCATCAGTTAGATTTCCTGTAGTTTTAACATTTACAATACCGATAACACCAAAAACAATAAGAATAGCTGTAATAAAATATATCTGCTTTCTTTTATACTGAACTAAAAATACAAGTTGAGCTACTAATTTATTAATCCAAACCTTATCCAAATGCTTTGTATGTCTCTTTTTAGGAGCAGAAGCAAAAGAAAAATAAATAGGTATAATAAATAATGACAATAGAAAAATAAAAATAATATTGATAGAAGCTACCAACCCAAATTCTTGCAGTGTTTTACTATTTGTAAGAATGAATGCAGCAAACCCTGAGGCAGTAGTAATATTCGTTAGCAAAGTAATATTCCCAATTTTCTGAATCATTTTTCTTAATGCATAATCTTTACTTTGAGTACGCTTAAATTCATTATGAAATTTATTAATAAGGAAAATACAATTAGGAATACCAATAACAATAAGTACTGGAGGCACTAAAGCCATAAGAATTGAAATTTCAAAGTCCAATAACACAATTGTACCAAATGAAAAAGCAACACCTAATATCACTACAATCATAGAGGAGATAACTGCCTTGAAGGATCGGAAAAACAAAAACAATATCAGGGAAGTAATTAATAAAGTAAAGATGATAAATAAAGATATTTCTTCCTTTACTTTAATAGAATCAATCGTTCTAATGTATGGAAGTCCAGAGTAATGAGCCTTTATCTTAAATTCATCAGCATAAGCATCTACTAAATCTTTAACAGTAAATATTAATTGATCTCTACTTGCTGATCTCACTACATCATCATCTAATGTAATCAGCATTGTAGTTATCTGGTTGTTATCAGAATTTATCAGACCCTTATAAAAAGGTTGTTTAGTATACTTTAAAAACGCATCATCTAACTCTGCTTGGCTTTTAATATTTTCTGAAAACCACCTTTTAACAATGAATTGACTATTTGCAGTATCTTTTAATACAAAAGGAATATTAGCAAATGAAACAACCTGTTCAACTCCATATATACTTTCAATATTATTGGTCACTTCATCCCATTTTGAAATATGCTCGAAATTTGTAATTAAACTGTCTTCTATTGCAATTACTAATACATTTTGAACGCCATACTTCTCTAAAAAATTCTGATAATCCAAACTTACCTTATGGTCATCAGGCAATAACTTAGCCATAGAATAAGAAAGGCGTGCCTCCTTACCTTTTTGAACCATAAAGGTAGTTGCACCTGCAATTATCAGGATAATAATTATCCTATTTTTTAAGATTAATCTAGAAAGAAACCTCCACATATTAAAAATAAATTTGTGCTAAAATACTTCAAATTTAAAGGATATAGCTGCATTATAACAATAAAAAAAGGGGCTTATTGCCCCTTTTTATCTTTTTGTTTTTTACAAATTAAACTGTCATAATTTCTGCTTCTTTTGCTGTGTAAACAACATCAATTTTAGCAGAATATGTATTGGTTAATTCTTGAACTGAAGCTTCAGCATCTCTAACCATATCCTCAGAAAGACCATCCTTTCCTAATTTTTTCATCTCATCATTCGCTTTTTGCCTAATGTTACGAACACTTACTTTAGCATTTTCAATTTCAACCTTAGCTTGTTTTACTAAATCTCTTCTTCTATCTTCCGTTAATGGCGGAACATTGATAATTACCTTTTCACCATTATTAGAAGGATTGAAGCCTAAATTAGCATCTACAATTGCTTGCTCAATTTCAGCAATTAAACCCTTATCAAAAGGCTGAACTGCTATAGTTTGAGCATCAGGAGTAGAAACATTTGCTGCTTGAGCTAAAGGAGTTAGCACCCCATAATAATCAACCTTTACAGTTCTAAGCATTTGAGGGTTTGCTTTTCCTGCTCTAATTTTTCCTAATACATTTTCTAAATGTGAAATTGCTTCTTGCATTTGCTCTTTAGCAACATCTAAATGGAAGTTTACTTCTTCAGTCATAATAATTTATTTATTGTTTAACCTTTATTTAAAAATTAACGAGTGTCCCTACATTTTCACCCTTACAAATCTTAGCCAAATTTCCTTCAATATTCATGTTGAACACCTTAATTGGCAAGTTATTTTCTTGACAAAGCGTGAATGCTGTTAAATCCATAATGCTTAATTTCTTTTGGAATACTTCATCAAAAGTAATGGTATCATATTTAGTTGCATTTGCATCTTTTTCAGGATCGGCAGTATAAATACCATCTACTCTTGTTCCTTTTAAGATAACATCTGCCTCAATTTCAATAGCACGCAAAGTAGCGGCAGTATCAGTAGTAAAGTAAGGATTTCCTGTACCACCTCCAAAAATAACTACTCTTCCTTTTTGTAAATGACGCATTGCCTTTCTTCTAATATAAGGCTCAGCAACTTGCTCCATTCTTATTGCAGTAAGCAATCTTGTTTCAATATCTATTGATTCCAAAGCTGATTGCAATGCCATACCATTAATTATGGTTGCCAACATTCCCATATGATCGCCTTGCACTCTATCAAATCCTGCTCCTTCTGATTGAATTCCTCTGTAAATATTTCCACCTCCAATTACAATTGCAAGTTCAATACCCTGCGTTACAATAGCTTGAATTTCATTAGCATAAGCACTTAATACTTTGGAATCTATACCATATTCACCATCACCCATTAAGGCCTCACCACTAAGTTTTAAAAGAATTCTTTTGTATTGCATAATCGTTATAGAAATTTCCTCAAAGATAGGAAATTACACCTAAGCAAAGGAAACTGAAGAATGGATTTTTTACACATAAAAAAAGCCACCCTAAAAGGATGGCTTCTCAAATTTTATAATCTTAATGATTAACCTAAAGCAACTCTTTTAAAACTGCTTACTGCAACATCACCATAAGTAGCAATATAAGCTGCAACATTTTTATCTTCATCTTTAATGAAGTTTTGGTCCAATAAACATTGTTCTTGATCCAAAGTTGTGTTATCCGAAACATAACGATCCATTTTTCCTGGAACAATTCTATCCCAAATTTGCTCTGGTTTACCTTCAGCTTTTAATTCTGCTTCAATACCTGCTTTTGCTTCAGCCATTACAGCATCACTTAATTGAGACATTGAAATATACTGAGGAACATTTTTCAATGTTTTTCCTAATCTTCCTAATTCAACATTATCTTTCTCAATTGCTGCAATTCTTGCTTCAGTTTCGTTAGCAACAAATTCAGTATCAAAATCTTTATAAGATAATGTAGTTGCGCCCATAGAAGCAACTTGCATTGCTAAATCTTTAGACAAAACATCAGCATTATCAACTAAATTATTTAAACCAACTAAAACTGCAATTTTAGATCCATGAGTATAAGTACCAACAAAAGCAGCCTCAACTCTTTCAAATCCTGAAATTTCAATCTTTTCTCCAATTACACCAGTTTGTTCAGTTAACTTTTCAGCAACAGTCATTCCTCCAAAATCAGCAGCTAAAAAAGCATCTTTATCTGCATGATTTAAAGCAACATCAGCAAAATCACTTGCTAAAGATTTGAATGAATCGTTAATTGCAACAAAATCAGTTTCACAAGCTAAAACGATAGCAACTCCTGCTGTATTATCAGCATTCATTTTAGTAATTGCAATTCCTTCACTTGCCTCTCTATCAGCACGCTTTGCAGCTACTTTTTGTCCTTTTTTTCTTAATACATCAATTGCAGCATCAAAATCACCATTAGCTTCAACTAATGCGTTTTTACAGTCCATCATTCCTGCTCCTGATTGCTTTCTTAATTTGGCTACATCAGCCGCTTTAATTGCTCCCATTATTCTTTTCTAAAAAAATTAATATTATTTTTCTTCTTGCTTCTCAACTGCTTTATCAGCAATTTGCTTAGCTTTTTCCTTCTTTTCTACTGCTTTTTTATCTTGGTCAGCATTTCTTTCTTCTAATCCTTCAGCAATTGCTTTGCTTACAATTGATAAAATACACTCAATTGATTTTGAAGCATCATCATTTGCAGGAATAGGGAAACTAACTTGAGAAGGATTAGTATTCGTATCATTCATTGCGAATGAACGGATAGCTAACTTATTTGCTTCAGCTAAAGCAATGTGCTCTTTGTTTGTATCAACAATAAAAATAGCCTCTGGCATTCTTGTCATTTTTACAATAGAACCTAAGTTTAAGTCTAATTTTGCTCTTTGTCTGTCAATTTGCAATCTTTCTCTTTTTGATAAAGAAGCGAATGTCCCATTCTCTTTCATTTTATCAATTGTTTGCATTTTTTTGATCGACTTACGGATAGTAGCAAAGTTGGTTAACAATCCACCAGGCCACCTTTCAGTAATATAAGGCATATTTAAAGCTTCAGCAGTTTCAGCAACAATACCTTTAGCTTGTTTTTTTGTAGCAACAAATAAAATCTTTTTTCCTGATTTTGCAATTTGTTTCATTGCAGCAGCAGCATCCTCCACCATAGCTACTGTTTTATTCAAATCAATGATATGAATCCCATTTTTCTCCATAAATACATAAGGAGCCATTGCTGGGTTGTACTTTTTTCTTAGGTGACCAAAATGTACACCTGCTTCTAATAATTCTTTGAAATTTGTTCTCATGTTTACTTTCTTGTTTTCGTTAAGCAACTGCTAGGTAGAAGTTATGCACTTGTCCCAGCAATTTAGATGCTAAACATTTATTAATAAATTGTGTTGTTCTATCTTTTAACCCACTGGAATTTCTTCCTTGCTTTTTTCTGTCCAGGTTTTTTACGCTCTACAACTCTTGAATCTCTTGTAAGCATTCCTTCTGGCTTTAATGTGACTCTGTTTTCAGGGTCTAATTCGCAAAGTGCTCTTGAAATTGCTAAACGGATAGCCTCAGCTTGTCCTGTAGTACCACCTCCATTAACATTTACTTTTACATCAAACTTTCCAGCAGCATCAGTAATGTTGAATGGTTGTTCTAACTTAAACTGCATAGTATCAACAGGAAAGTATTCTTTAAAGTCTTTACCGTTTACAGTAATATTTCCTTTTCCTTCTGACATGTAGATTCTTGCAACAGATGCTTTTCTTCTACCAATTGTGTGAATTGTCTCCATGATTATTTTAAGTCGTTTAAGTTAAGAGTTGTTGGTTTTTGAGCTTCTTGATCGTGCTCAGCACCAGCATATATATAACAGTTTTTTAAGATTGCTGCTCCTAATTTAGTTTTAGGTAACATTCCTCTAATTGCATGTTTTACAACAGAAGTTTCGTTTTTCGCTAGCATTTCAGCAGGAGAAATTCTTTTTTGTCCACCAGGATATCCTGTGTGAGAAAAGATTCTTCTATCTTCCATTTTATTTCCTGTCATAACAATTTTACCTGCATTAATGATGATTACATAATCACCACAATCAGCATGAGGAGTAAAATTTGTTTTGTATTTTCCTCTTAAAACTTTGGCAACTTTTGATGCCATTCTTCCTAGAGTTTGTCCTTCAGCATCAACAACAAACCATACTTTGTTTGCTGTTTCTTTATTTGCTGATAATGTTTTGTAACTTAATGTATCCACTATATATATGTTTTTTAGTCCTTTATAAAAGGGCTGCAAAATTACACTTTTTTCTATTCCTGCAAAATATTATTAACTAATATTGTTTATAACATTTAATTCCTTTCCAATCTTAGTAAAAGCAGCTATGGCTTTATCCAAGTTTTCACGGCTATGTGCTGCTGAAATTTGAACCCTAATTCTTGCTTGATCTTTCGGTACAACCGGGAAGAAAAAACCAATAACATAAATTCCTTCTGCCAGCAACTTATCTGCCATAATTTGAGAAAGCTTTGCATCATAAAGCATTACAGGAACAATAGCATGTACTCCTTCTTTAATATCAAAACCTGCTTCCGTCATTTTTGCTCTAAAATAACTTGTATTTTCTTCCAATTTATCACGCAAGTTGGTTGTGTTACTCAACAAATCTATCACCTTAGTGGCTGCACCAACAATAGAAGGCGCTAAAGAATTAGAAAATAAATACGGACGAGACCTTTGACGCAACATATCTATAATTTCCTTTTTACCTGAAGTAAAACCTCCCATTGCACCCCCCAAAGCTTTTCCTAATGTAGAAGTAATAATATCCACCCTTCCCATAACTCCACAATGCTCATGCGTTCCTCTACCTGTTTTTCCTACAAAACCTGTAGAATGAGAATCATCTACCATTACTAAGGCATCATATTTTTCGGCCAAGTCACAAATTTTATCCAATTGTGCCAAATACCCATCCATAGAAAAAACACCATCAGTAACAATAATACGGTTCCTTTGATCTTGTGCTTTTATCAATTGCGCTTCCAAATCCGCCATATCATTATTCGCATAACGATAACGAGCTGCCTTGCACAAACGCACCCCATCAATAATAGAAGCATGATTCAAGGAATCAGAAATAATAGCATCTTCTTTTCCAAACAAAGGCTCAAACACCCCACCATTCGCATCAAAAGCTGCTGCATACAATATAGTATCCTCCATTCCTAAAAAATTAGAAATTTTTGCTTCTAGGTTTTTATGAATATCTTGCGTACCACAAATAAAACGCACAGATGACATTCCGTAACCATGCGTATCCAAAGCATCTTTAGCGGCCTGTATTACATCAGGATGAGAAGACAATCCTAAATAGTTGTTTGCACAAAAATTCAACACCTCCTCACCAGTACTTACACGAATGCTTGCTCCTTGAGGATTGGTAATTATTCTTTCTTTTTTGAACAAACCAGCATCTTCAATACTTTCTAATTCATCTTGTAATTGCTTTTGGAATTTTCCTAACATAATTTTATTTTTTGGGAGAGCAAAAGTACACAAATAAAAAAAGGAGGCAAAAGCCTCCTTAATCTAATATCTTAATACTAAAATCTATTTTAAACTACTCCTTGATCTAACATAGCATCAGCCACTTTCACAAACCCTGCAATATTAGCTCCTTTTACATAATCAATATGATTACCTTCAGTACCATATTCCACACATGAAGCATGAATATCTTGCATAATTTGTTGCAACTTAGTATCTACCTCTTCTCTAGTCCAGTTCATTCTTAATGAATTTTGGCTCATCTCTAAACCTGAAGTAGCTACCCCACCAGCATTAGATGCTTTTCCTGGAGCAAATAATATTTTTGCATTTTGGAATACCTCAACTGCCTCAGGAGTTGTTGGCATATTAGCTCCTTCCGAAACCAACATACATCCGTTAGCTACCAAAGTTTTTGCTTCTGCATCATTCAACTCATTCTGTGTAGCACAAGGCAAAGCAATATCACAATTTACTGACCATGGTCTTCCTGCATGGAACTCACAACCAAATTTGTCAGCATACTCTTTAATTCTTCCTCTCTTTACATTTTTAAGCTCCATTACAAATGCTAATTTTTCAGCATCAATTCCGTTAGCATCATAAATATAACCTGAAGAATCAGAAAGTGTTACCACTTTAGCACCAAGTTCTGTTGCTTTTTGACAAGCATATTGAGCTACATTTCCAGCACCAGAAATAGCAACCGTTTTTCCAGCAAAAGAATCTCCTTTTACGGCTAACATATTTTGTGCAAAATATACATTTCCGTATCCAGTAGCTTCTGGGCGAATTAAAGAACCACCCCAAGTCATTCCTTTACCCGTAAGTACACCCGTAAATTCGTTTCTTATTCTTTTGTATTGCCCGAACATAAAGCCAATTTCTCTACCTCCAACACCAATATCTCCAGCAGGAACATCTGTATTTGGTCCAATATGACGACATAATTCAGTCATAAATGATTGACAGAATTTCATTACTTCATTATCCGATTTTCCTTTAGGATTAAAATCAGAACCACCCTTACCACCACCCATAGGCAATGTTGTTAAAGAGTTTTTAAATACTTGCTCAAATCCTAAAAATTTAAGGATAGATAAGTTTACAGTTGGGTGAAATCTTAACCCTCCTTTATAAGGACCAATTGCAGAATTAAACTCTACTCTGTACCCTCTGTTTACTTGTGTATTTCCGTTATCGTCCAACCATGGCACTCTGAACATAAGCACACGCTCAGGCTCTACCATTCTTTCCAATAACATTTTATTATTGTATTTCGGATTTTCTTCCATAAAAGGAATAATAGCTTCTGCTACTTCCTCTACTGCTTGTAAGAATTCAGTTTCACCAGCATTTTTAGTGGCTACTTCACTCATAAAGTCATGGATTTTTTGTCCCATTTTTATTTACTTTTTAGTTATTTTTTGAGTTAAAAATTTCGGCAAATGTATAGTATTTTTCTAAAGAGCAAAAAGTTTTACATATTCTTCTTGTACATTTTGCCTGGCAAAGATAATATTACTACTTAAATTCTGCTTGTAATAGTTCATTAGCTACTTTAGAAAAACCCCAATCCAACCCCTCAACTATTGCATCAATATGCATTTCATTATCTGATAACAAGTCAATTATAATTTGTTCATTTTTAGTCAATTCCAAAAACATACTTTGTTGTATTACTTTTTCTTTCACATCCCAATTTAAGCCCTTAACAATATCAGCTGCTGACTCCAGTAAAATAGTTTGCTGAGTTTTAATCAGATAATTGCACCCTTTTGCTTGGGTTTCAGTAGGATTTCCTGGCACAGAAAAAACCTCTCTATTATAAGAGTTAGCAATGTCAGCTGTGATAAGCGGACCTCCTTTTGCTGCACTTTCAACAACAATAGTTGCATCCGAAAGTCCTGCTACAATTCTATTTCTTGAAGCAAAATTTTGTGGCAAAGGTGTTGTTTCACTCAAATAATCAGAAAGCAAACAACCATTTCCAGTAATTGTTTTAGCCAAATTAGCATGTGCAGCAGGATAAACTCTATCCAAACCATGAGCAAAAACAGCTATCGTTTTTAATCCATATTTTAAAGCAGCCTTATGTGCAGCCGCATCAATACCATGTGCCAAACCACTAACAATAACAGGGTTGTAAGGAACTAATTCTTTCACTAATTTATCAGTAAATGATTTCCCAAAAGAAGTTGCTTTTCTTGTTCCTACTATGCTTATGAATTTGTCTTTTTCCCAATCAATATTTCCTTTGTAAAACAAATTAAGCGGAGCATCTTCACATTGTTTTAAACGCATTGGATATTTTTTATCTGCATAAAAAAGATGATTTACTCCTTCTTTTTCTATCCATTTTAACTCTTGCTCTGCTCTTGATAAAACATCAGTCGATAAAATTGCATCTACCAATACTTTTCCTATTCCATCAATAGTAAGTAACTGCTTTTTAGATGCAGAAAATATAGCTTTAGCGCTACCAAAATATGCCAATAATTTTTCCCTACAATATCACCAACACCTTCAATTAAAGAAAGTGCAATTTGATATTTCTTTTCATAATCAGTCAATTCAGTCAATTTTCTATATTTGTCAGATTAAAATTAATGCAGTAAATATATGAGAAAAATCTTTACCCTAATTATTTTCACCCTTTGTAATTTAACAATATATAGTCAATCGATAAGCGGAACAATAACGGATGCTAACAATAATGAAGAATTGATTGGAGCCAATATTATTCTTGAAAATGGTGGTGGTACATCAACAGATGTATTTGGGAAATATACTTTAAATACTAAAACAGGAACACAAAAAGTTATCTTTAAATATATTGGCTATGAAGATATCGTAAAAGATATCACTTTAATTGAAGGCGAGAACAAAACAATCAATATTGCACTTAAAAGCTCATCCGAACAATTAAGTACTGTTGTCGTTTCTGCAGGTAGATTTGAACAAAAAATTGAGGAAATTACGGTTTCTATGGAGGTGATAAAACCAACATTAATTGAAAATAAAAATACCACCCAAATAGAAACTGCTATGGATCAAATTCCTGGCGTAAATATCACAGATGGACAAGCAAATATTAGAGGGGGAAGTGGGTGGAGTTTTGGGGCAGGAACAAGAGTACTTGTGATGGTAGATGATATGCCATTAATTTCAGGAGATGCAGGACAAGCCCAATGGAGTTTAATTGCCACTGAAAATATAAATCAAGTAGAAGTAATAAAAGGAGCTTCTTCAGCTCTTTATGGTTCATCTGCATTGAATGGTGTAATAAATGTGCGTACAGCTTTTCCTAGTCAAAAAGATATAGACAAAGATAAAAACAAAAAAGGTTATTTAAAAGTAAATATGCATAGTGGAGTTTATGATTTCCCAAAAAGGGATGTTTTAAATTGGAATGGTGAAAATAGAAGGGCTTACAAAGGGTATGAATTTTTATTTGCTAATAAATATGAGCAGTGGGATTTATCCATTGGTGGTAATATCTTTAAAGATGATGGGTATAGAATGGGTGAGATAACAGACAGAAAAAGATTCAATATGAACTCAACCTATAAAAGTAAAAAGATAGAAGGGCTGTCTTATGGAGTAAATGCAAATTTCCTTTCTCAATCATCAGGAAGTACTTTAATATGGAATGGATTAGATGAAGCTTATATCCCTTTAGATTCATCAATCTCAACAACAACTGGGGACACTTATAATATTGATCCGTTTGTAACTTACCTAAGGGGAAATAATCGCCATAGCTTACGAACTCGTTTTCTGAATGTAACTAATAACAACCTTACTGACGGAGTAGATGTAGGGCAAAGTAATTCATCTAAAACCTATTATGCCGATTATCAATGGCAAAAAAACATCAAAAAATATAAGTTAAGAATTACAAGTGGTACTACTAATGAAAAAGTAAAAGCTAATTCTGATTTATTTAGTGGGAAAAACTACAAAACAAATCATTCGCTTTACACTCAATTAGATAAAAAATGGAATAGACTAAATATTTCATTAGGAGCAAGATATGAAGGTTTCAATTTGCATTCTGAAGACAAGTACTTTATAGGAGGAGATTCAATTACAGATTTTTATGCAGGAAAACCAGTATTCCGAACAGGATTAAACTATCAAGCAGCTGAAGCAACTTATGTAAGAGCTTCTTGGGGACAGGGATATCGTTTTCCATCAATGGCTGAATTATTTATCTCAACTAATCAATCAGGATTAGAGATTTACCCTAACCCAGAACTAAAACCAGAAAGTGGCTGGAGTAGTGAAATTGGAATTAAACAAGGAGTAAAAACTGGGAAGTGGATGGGCTATATTGATGTTGCAGGTTTTATTCAGCAATATGATGATATGATGGAGTTCACCTTTGGACAATGGGGAGGAGCAGATAAACCATTTTATGGATTAGGATTTAAATCAGTAAATGTAGGCACAACAAGAATAACTGGTGCTGAGTTAAGTTTAAGTGGGCAAGGAAAAATTACTCCTGATTTAACAATTAACATTCTTGCTGGATATACTTATATGAATCCTGTTTCTTTAGACTTAGACCAAGTGTATGCTGAGTCAATACACGGATATCAGCTGACTTATAAAAATAGTGGTTCTGACTCCACCATGTTAAAATATCGTTATAGACATATTGCAAAAGTAGACTTAGAGATCGTTTATAAAGGAATCTCATTGGGAGGAAGTATGCGTTACAACAGCTTTATGAAAAATATTGATAAGATTTTTACAGAAGATTTAATAGCAGATATGATTCCTGGCATTAACGAATCAAGGGAAAAATTTGGAAATGGGGACCTTGTTATTGATTTACGAGCTGGATACCAAATAACTAAAACAGCAAGGATTGGCTTGATAGTAAATAATTTACTGAATAGAGAGTACATGAGCCGACCTGCTAACATGATGCCACCAAGAACAATTGCTATGCAATTAGCCCTTAAGATATAATGAAAATAATCGGTATAATTCCTGCTCGTTATGGGTCAAGCCGTTTTCCTGGGAAACCTTTAGTTGATATTCTTGGGAAAAGCATGATTCAAAGAGTGTATGAACAATGTAAAAAAGCATCTTCACTGACTAATATTATAGTGGCTACTGATGATGAGCGTATTTTTAATCATGTTATAGAATTTGGCGGAAAAGTTATCATGACTTCAAGTTCACATCCTTCAGGGACTGATAGGTGCAATGAAGTTGTTCAGAAATTAGAAGAACATTACGATATCGCTATTAATATTCAAGGAGATGAACCTTATATTAACCCTGAGCAAATTGATCAAGTTGCAAACTTATTTTCTACAAAAGAAGTAAGCATAGCAACCTTGGTAAAAAAGATTGAAGATAAAAGCCTTATATCAGATATCAATAGCCCAAAAGCAATTTTTGATTCAAATGGAATTGCCCAAAATTTTTGCAGAGAAATTACAAACTTCTCAACCAAAAAAACCTATTTCAAGCATATTGGAATTTATGGTTATCGTACCAAAACACTATCTGAAATTTGTAAATTACCTCCATCAAAAAATGAAATAAATGAACGCTTAGAACAGCTCAGATGGTTGGACAATAACTATTTAATTAAAGTAGGTGTTACTACTCATGAAGGCATATCAGTAGATACCCCTGAGGATATTGAAAAAATTAAAGCCCAAATGGGATAAATTCCTTAGTTTTGTTCCTATGAATAAAACGGTTGAACACTATATTTCGGAACTCTTATTTTTACATGATTGTGTAATCCTTCCTAATTTCGGAGGTTTTGTAGGGAACGCACAATCTGCCAAATTAAATAAAATAACAGGAGTTTTAAGCCCTCCATCTAAGCAAATTCTTTTTAATGCCAACCTCAAAACAAATGATGGTTTATTGATTACTCATATTTCTAATCAAGAAGGAATTACGCAAGAGCAAGCAAAAAATGAAATAGAAAATTATGCTACAAAAATTGCTGCTAAATTAGATGGGTCAAAAGTTTTACGCATTGATAAAATTGGCTTATTCACATTAGGAAAAGAAGGGAATATTATCTTTTTGCAAGATAGCTCAAACAATTATAGTTTGGATGCTTTTGGAATGGAAGCTACCCACAACAAAACAGTTGAGAGAGAAACTATTGTTGAAGAAAAAGTAGCCGCTACAATTAAAACTATCCGCAAACAAAGCAATAACCCAAGAGCATTTTTAAAAGCTGCTGCAGTTATTATTCCATTAATTGCACTTTCTTATATCAGCATAACTCAGCAAGATAAAATCAACACAGTTTACACACAAATGGCAAGTTTAAATCCATTTGAAACTACTGCAATTGCAGAGCCAATTCCTGAAATTATACCTGAAGTAAAAATTGAAGTTGAAGCAGAGCCAATAGTAGAGCTTGTTAAAGAAAAAGTTCCTGATATAATCACACCTCAAAATACCTTTTATATTATTGCAGGTGCATTTTCAGAACAAAAAAATGCAGATAAAATGATTGCAAAACTTAAGAAATGGAATTACAATACTGAAATTGTTCCAGGAGGAAATCTAATGCGTGTTAGTTATGATTCTTTTAATAATAGAGAAGATGCTATCCTTGCGCTAAACAAAATAAAGCAAGAAAATTCAGCTGCTTGGTTGCTAACTAAATAAAAATTATGAAATCAAAAAAGGCAATCGAATCCTTATCTATTACTACAGAAATAGTACTTCCTAACGATACTAATAACTTAGATAATCTTATGGGAGGAAGACTTTTGCATTGGATGGATATTGCAACTGCAATTGCTGCACATAGGCATTGTGGAAGAATTGTAGTTACTGCATCTGTGAATAATGTCTCTTTTGCCAAAGCAATTCCTGCAGGAAGTATTGTAACACTTGAAGCCAAAGTATCTCGTGCTTTCACCTCATCAATGGAAGTAATTGTTGATGTTTGGATGGAAAATAATCAGCACAAAGGAAAAGTAAAATGTAATGAAGCAATTTATACTTTTGTAGCGGTAGATCAGTTAGGGAACCCTATTGATGTACCTAGTTTAGTTGCAGAAACTAAAGAAGAAAAAAGTCGTTTTGAAGGTGCATTAAGAAGAAGACAATTATCTTTAATCTTATCCGGAAGAATGAAGCCGAGTGAAGCTACAGAGCTGAAAGCTTTATTCGCTTAAAAACAAATTCTCATCTATTTCTTGCATACATTTAAAATGTCCCTTTGGGCATTTTGCATACCCAATTTTAGAACAAGGTCGGCAATTCAAACCCTTTACCTCAATCCTTTTTGATTGCTCATTTTCTAGATAAGGATACATCCCAAATTCAGGTACAGTATTTCCCCAAACAGAATAAATTTTTTGACCAAAAGCAGCTGCAATATGCATCATTCCTGTATCGTGTGTTATTACCATGTTAGCTTGTTGAATCAATGATGCCGATTGCAAAACAGAATACTTGCCACAAGTATTTAGGGTGTTAATTGTATTGGCAACAATCTGTTCTCCTCTTTCAAAATCTTCAGGACCTCCAATAAGCAATACAGGTTTATTTACTTTTTTAATGATAGAAATAATCTTCTCATTTGGCAAAATTTTAGTTGCATGTTGCCCTCCAATAACAAAAACAATATAGTCCTTAGGAAAAATACTAATCTCCACTTTATCAGTAGCAGAAAGAAAAAAATCTAAGCCGTCATTGTCATTTTTAATTCCCAAATATTTTACTGTCTCAAGGTATCTATCCACAATATGAACTTTTGGCATACTATCCAACTTAAAGGTAGTGAGCATGAACTTTTCCATATTCAGTTTATTGAAACTCTTTGAAGGAACACCTAACCTAAGTTTCAGCATTTGAGTACGCAAGTTACTGTGCAAATCAATTACATAATCATAGTTCTCTTGTTTCAAATCAGCAATTACCTCATTTATAGAATCATTAATCTGATAGACTGAATCGATATAAGGATTGTTCTTTAACAAAGAAATATAGCTTGATTTAGTAAGGTAATGTACCTGTGCATTCAATTGTTTTCTAAGCATCCTTACCACTGGAGTAGTAAGCACAATATCGCCAATTGACGAGAAACGGACAACTAATATTTTAAGTGGTTCTTGCACAGGGTAAAACTAAGAAATTTATCCTAGTTTTGCAGCCATGCAATTTATTGATACCCATAGCCATTTATACAGTAGCCAGTTTGATGAAGACCGAACTAATGCCGTTAATGAAGCAATTGCTGCTGGCGTTTCTACTATTCTATTACCAAATATTTCCAGTGAATACACAAAAGGAATGCTTGAACTTTGTTCTGAATTCCCTAATAATTGCTTTCCAATGATGGGCTTGCACCCTTGTGATGTAAAAGAAGAAAACATAAAGGAAGAGTTAGCTCATGTAGAAGAGGAATTAGTAAAAGGAATTTATATTGCAGTAGGTGAAATTGGCCTAGATTTATATTGGGACAAAACAAAACTTGAAATACAAAAAGAAGCATTTATTCACCAAATTGAATTGGCTAAAAAATACAAACTACCTATTGCTATTCATGTGCGCGATTCTTTTGCTGAAGCAATTGAAATTATTGAAAAACTTAATGACAAAAATTTAAGAGGTGTTTTTCATTGTTTTACAGGAAGTGTTGATGACGCCCAAAGAGTCATCAATTTAGGTGGTTTTTATTTAGGAATCGGGGGAGTACTTACTTTTAAAAACTCTGGATTGGACAAAACCATTGCAGAAGTTGACCTCCAACATTTGATTTTAGAAACGGATGCGCCTTATCTTGCCCCTACTCCTTTCAGGGGCAAAAGAAATGAAAGTAAATATATTGTAAATATTGCTGAAAGATTAGCAAAAGTACATCAAATCAACATTGAAAAGGTGGCAAAAATCACAACTGAAAATGCAAAAAAATTATTCGGATTATGATGAATAAAAAAATACTACTTATTTACACAGGAGGGACTATCGGGATGGTAAAGGACAAGGTAAAAAATACTTTAGTTCCTTTTAATTTTGATGGGTTACTTAAAGCAATTCCTGAACTAAAAAGTGAGGATGTTGATTTAGACAATATCAGTATTTCCAATCCAATTGATTCCAGTAATATGAATGCTGAAATATGGATTGAAATTGCTACCCTTATTGAGAAAAACTACAGAAATTATGATGGATTTGTAATTCTACATGGTTCGGACACAATGGCCTATACAGCATCTGCATTGAGCTTTATGCTAGAAGGATTGAACAAGGCTGTTATCTTTACAGGATCACAAATTCCTATTGGGGTAAGAAGAAGTGATGCTAAGGAAAACCTAATTACAGCTGTTGAAATTGCAACAAGCGGAAAAGTGCATGAAGTCTGTATTTATTTTGAGGACCAACTCTACAAAGGAAACCGAACGGTAAAAGTAAATACCGAACATTTTGAAGCGTTTGAATCGCCCAACTATCCAATATTAGCAGAAGCAGGAGTTAAAATAAAATACAAAAGAACACTCCAAAAAAAGGATGAAAACAATCTTTTAGTTCATAAATCCTTATCTGATAATGTGGCTATCTTAAAACTATTCCCAGGGATTACTATTGCCACAATTAAAGCAGTTATTGATAGTGCAAAAGGAATTGTTATTGAAAGTTTTGGAGCAGGAAATGCACCAACTTCACCCGAACTAAGTAGTTTGCTTAGCTCTGCAAATAAGGAAGGAAAAATAATGATAAACATCACCCAATGTTTGCACGGAAGTGCAGTTGACGGGCAATACGAAACAAGCGAACCTTTTGGAAAAGCAGGCGTTATTTCTGGGAAAGACTTAACTACTGAAGCAGCCATTACAAAACTAATGTTCTTGTTAGGACAAGGGCTGAGTGATGAAGCAATAAAGGCAGAATTACAAAAAAATATAAGGGGCGAGATTACCAACTAATTTTTTAGATTTGCTGCACAATTGGTGAGGTGGCCGAGTGGCTTAAGGCGCACGCTTGGAAAGCGTGTAAACGGGAAACTGTTTCGGGGGTTCGAATCCCTTCCTCACCGCAAATATAAACCCAATGAAAATTGGGTTTTATTTTTTTTAATGTTAAAACTTTAGTTTTATAAAATTAAAAAATAAAGAACAATATGAATGCAATGAATTTGGGTTTATATTTGCAAAACACCCACAGGGATCATGAAATAATCCCTTACTCACCAAAAATAAAAAATTCTTATCTTTGTGAATTAACGATTCTTCAATCTTAAAATGAAAGAAAATAATGCCATTAAATGGTTTTGGATTATAATTCTAATTTGTTCCATACAGCTAGTGTATAAGTTTAAATTTGAGGAACCGTACCCATCCCTATGTTATCCTGATTTTGCTAAACCTGATATTATTAAAATGCAATATCAGTTTAGACAGAATAAATATTACAGTCCGGCTTCTAAAGCTTTTGATGATAAATTCCATCAGCATGAATATTTAGTTGATGATTACTATACAAATTTATATAAACCTAGATGGTGCAGTTATGATTTCTATGTATACAAGGATGGAGGAGACTCATTAGTTATAAATCCTAGATTATTGTTCCAAAGTCCTCTGAATATAAATATGATTGATCGTACAATCAAAAGTCGTTTTTGGGATTTTCCTAAGCTAAAAGATTTATTTTACAAAAAAGGTTTAGCATACTTACCTAATGAATTATTAGAACTTGAAACTTTTCTTTCCAAGGGGGTAGAAAGCATTACCCATGAAAAGGATTTTAAATACATCAAAGTTTTTTGGACAGATAAAAAATCAGAAAAACTAATAAAAATAGTTAGGATTAATATCAGCTATTAAATTATGATAACCAGAATAAATAATAGAATAAAGAGCTTTTACAATTTTACAGGAATTGAATTTGGATTACTAAGAATTCTTTACTGTGTTGTATATTATCTCATATATGACCTTCCTCTTAAAGCTGGATTAGGGGCTATACCAGATTATATATATGCACCTAATAGTTCTTCAATTGCATATTATCTTATCCCTTCTATTCCTGATGAGTTTTTATTTTTGGTATTAAATGTTATCGGAACTATCGCTTTTGTTTGCATTTTATTTGGCTACAAATCAGCTAAGGCAGGGGTAGTTTTTTCCTTGATATTGATATTTGAATGTTCAATCTTATATAGTTTCCAAAAGATTGACCACACTTTTTTCAATGATATAACTTTTTTAATATTAGGCTTTACAGGTTGGGGAAGTAGGCTCTCTATTGATGAATATTTAGGTAAGAAAAGTTACACCAATAATGTATGGCTTATGAATTTTACCTTGATGTTTTTTTTCGCCTGGTTTTCTGCAGGAATCTTTAAACTAATGGATTCAACCTATTTGAACATTTACGAACACCATATTGAAAGTTTAGTTTTCAGGTACAATAAAGGGACAGATTTTTATCATTATCTGAATGGGTTTATTCCATTTGGAGACGCATTTTTTGCTGAGATTTTGGACTATGCAGCTGTTATTTTTGAATTAGGAGTAGTTATGGTATTAATTAATTTAAGATGGTCCTTAGTCTATATAGGTCTGTGTTGCCTGTTTAATATTTTTAATTATAATATGTTAGCGATTGCTTTCTCTGGGGTAAACACATTTTATTTAGTTATTATTCTACTCACTTTGATTAGAATAATAAACACAAAACCTTTAGAGAAAGTCATTCAAAAATTGATTATTCCAAAAGTGTTTTATGTTTTTATAATAATTGTTCCAACACTCTATATTCTGGGGCATACATTAACACCAACTTTAATAACCAAAATTGGGTATATTAATCTTCATCTAATCTACTTATTTGCTGTATCTTTATCCTTATATAGATTATTAAAACAATGATGATGGAGAAGAAAAATATAGTATTTTATGATGGAGTTTGTAGTTTCTGCAATGGATTGGTTGTTTTTTTATTGAAGCACGAGAAAAACAATAATATGTCATTTTGTTCTTTGCAATCTGACTTTGCTAAATCGTTCCTAAAAGACTTTAATATTCAAGTAAATTTAGATACAATTTATTATTACTCAAACGGAAAAGTATATGACAGATCAGAAGCGATAAAAAAGATAACAAGAAACCTGAAACCTCCTTATTTGATTTTTTCTTACTTTTTAGCTATTGCACCTAAATTTATAAGAGAGTATTTTTACAAGGTTTTTGCCAAGAATAGATATAAATGGTTTGGCAAAGAAGATGAATGTCAGATACCTTCACCAGAAGATAGGTTACGGTTTTTAGATATTTAGCTATTCGTGTTGAATAAAGCCTTCAACTAATCCCATAAATAAGATGGCATTTTAGAAGCTATTTCATAAGTTTTTTGCTCAATTGCTTTTTTTATTTCTTTATCAGCCCCATCTGGACTTGTTTTTAAAATAAGCTCCTCAGCAATTTCCTTTGCTCTTTCTTCAATCATAGCTTCCAAACTATTGTGCCTAGAAATAAACCCATATACCAAATCCATATCTAAAGCACGACCTACCTCTTTTAAGGAGTTAATTGTGATTGACCCTGATTCTTCTCTTTTTTCTAAATCCTTAACGCCTTGTGGAGAAATATGCAACCTTTCCCCTAATTGCCTTAAGGACATTTTAATAGAAACACGAATAGTACTCACCCATCCTTTATATGGTTTTTCTACAGATTTTAATACAGAAAAAGAATTTATTTTCTCTTGGGCTTGATTTAATAATAATTGAGTTGCTGAATTTTTCATAAAGTTATATCTTTAAATTAATATGCAATAATAAAGGTATTACTTTAACTATAAAAATATTTTTAAAGATATGTGATTATACAATTATATTAATAGAATTAAATTACTGGAATTAACACAATAGAAAACCTTAAAAATATTAAGAAAATTACCTGATTCTACCAGTCATCATTTCCATCCTTGATTAGATGTTCATCTACATTACTAATCCATTGATCTATTGTATATGCTAATTTAATTTTCATTTGACTATAATACTTAGAGTAAATCGATTTAACCTCTCCTTTTTTAAACATCTGACTCCATTCTGTTTGAATATGGTCATTTGCATATCCAGATGTTCCTGCGGGAATAACTACTAATTTATACCTCCCATTTCTTACTTGGACACTAATATTGTAGTAGAAACGAGACAATCGTACTCCATCAATAAATTGAACACTCCAAGAGCTTTGAGCTTGATTTTGCCTTCTAGAATCTGCATCTCCTGCTTTTGTAAAATCATCCATAGAATTATAATCCCCACTAAATGATGATGCGACTGCTCCAAATGCATTATTATTACGCATCTGCTTTGTCATTATATTTGCATCTTGTAATGGTTGAAATGTTATCATAAAAGCTTCAATTACTTCTGAAGCACTAATTGTAGAATCAATCTTTATAACGCCACTGTACTTTTCATTTGGAGTTTTATCTTCTTCCCAACCCATATTTTCATTGGATGTAGGCATACCTCCATAAATCTTTGTAATTTTTTTATCACTTTGCGCAATCCCAATCATTGGCAAAGCAATTAATATCAATAGTAATTTTTTCATATTCTAAATTTTTTAATTAACAAACCCCCAAACCTACAATAAAATAATTGGCTGTTTTATCCGTATTCATAAGGATACGCTAAAAATGATAACGCACTAACAAACAATACATTAATCTGATTTTTATGAATTTTGAGTTTTTAAAAAGAAAATAAAAACCTTCTTTTTAATTAATTCTTATTTCCCAAATTTACCTTCTAAACTTCAGAAAATATTACATCCTCAAATAAAAATCTTTACACAATTGCATGTACCCATCAGTGTATTGATGTCTTGCAGTTTCAATCGTTAAGTATTCTATTGTCCTTACAACTTTATTGAATGAAAATTCTAACATTACTCGTTTTACAGATACTGTCTCATTCCCTTTTACATTACACACTCTATTGCAATATAAGTTGTGAGTTTTAGCAATTCCACAAAATTGTGCTTCAGAATCTTTAGGAATGATTACCCCAAACATTCCTTTTTCTGAAAGTAGATTTGCAGCATTTTCTATTAATTCTTCAAAGGAAAGATAGTTGGTGTGCCGTGCAGTCGCCCTTCTATCTTGCGCTTTATTTTCATGAAAAAAAGGAGGATTGCTAACGATTAAATCAAATTGAGTTTGAGGTTTAAAATCTTGCAAAGATGTATGCTCAATCTTAATCCTTTCTTGCCAATCAGAATTACTAACATTCAACTGTGCTTCTTGACTAGCTATTGCATCAATTTCAATTCCAGTAATGCTGCTTTTTGAGTTTCTTTGCGCAAGCATCAATGCTATCAATCCTGTGCCACAGCCAATATCTAAAATAGTATTTGCGTGTTTGCAAGTTACCCAACTCCCAAGCAATACGCCATCAGTCCCCACTTTCATGGCTGATTTTTCTTGTATTATGGAAAACTGTTTGAATTTAAAAACTGACACCTCAGTTTTATTTGAGCTTACTTTCTAAGCTGGACCAACCTCCACCATTCACTACATTAGTATAGCCTTTAGCTGAAAGTAATTTTGCTGCTCCTGCACTTCTCATTCCTGAAGCACAACAAGTAATAATTGGTTGGTTTTTATCTTTTAGATAATCTAATTTATCAGGCAAATCACCTAATGGAATATTTAATGAGTTTTCAATATGCCCTCCAAAAAACTCTCCACTTGACCTCACATCAATAATAATTCCACCATTAGCAAGCATGGATTTATAATCCGTATTGTCAAAAAATCTTTTCTTCAAAAAGAAAAAAGCAATAATACATAATATAATTAAAGGTAAATGTTTCATCTTATTCTTCTAATAGGTTATATAAATCGTCCAAATTAGGAGAAAGAATCATTTCAATCCTTCTATTAGCACCTCTTCCCTCCTTGGTTTTATTACTTGCAATAGGCACAAATTCAGCCCTACCAGCTGCAGTTAATTGTAAAGGATTTAAGCTAGGGTTTTTCGTTAATACCTTCACTACATTGGTTGCACGCATAACACTCAAATCCCAGTTGTCTTTCACCAAACCTCTTCCACTCAAAGGGATACTGTCCGTATGACCTTCCACCAAAATTTCTAAATCTTTTTGAGGCGCCAAAGCAGTTGCCAATTTATTAAGTGCAGCAACACCTCCGCTATTTACCGTATATTTTCCTGATGCAAACAACAAATCTTCCTCTAGTGAAATATACACTTTCCCGTTTCTTTGCTCAATGGTTAGCCCTTCTCCTTCCAAGCCTCTAAGTGCTTTGGAAATGGATTGCTTTAAGGCTGTTACCATAGAATCTTTCTTATTGATAATTGTTTCCAATTCCGTAACTCTTACTGACCTTGCTTCTAATTCTTCTTGCGCTATTTTCAACTCTTGCTCTTTTGCGTCTAAGGAATTGGAAAGCTTATTTAGCTCATCTTCTTTTGCAAAAAGTTCAGTTTGAGCTTCTTCCAATTGTTCCAAAAGTTTTTTGGTTTCTTTAGCTTTATCGGCCATGTATCGGCTATTCTTGGAAGTCAGCAAATCATAAGCATCACTCAATTCATCATATTTATTTTGTAAAATAACTAAGGATTTTCCATTCTGAACAGAATCATTTCTCAACTCAGAAATTTGGGTTTGCAAAGAAACTATAGTCCCTTCCTTTTCTTCCAAATTACTAGCCAAGGCAAGTGCCTTTTTTTCAGATGAAGTTAATGCTAATTTTGTACTTTCTTGATCAGCAATTAAAGCGTTATGAATTTTTGGAGTTACACAAGCACTTAGCCCCAAAAGGAGTACGCCGATGTATAGAATAGATTTTTGCATTTTTAAAAATTTTAATCTTCTCAAAATTACAAAGGAAGAAAGGAAGAAAGAGGCTGACTAATAATACTTTTCAACAGGAAAAGATGATAAAATACTAGCGTGACCAATAGCCTTCTATCCAAATAAATCCGTCCAGACTAATCTCCCAAAAACCTGGGACCCAATGATAACCTCTTTTTTGACGCATCCACTTCCCTTGCACCCAGATATAATCACCATAAAAATCGCTCCATTTCCAGTGCCCATCTACCCAAATATAATTTTTTCTGATTCGATTAGGGCGCTTTACAATTACTCTTGGTCGGTTAGGTTTTACCACCACAACTCTATTAGGGTTATGATGAGTAGGCCTTGTTTTAACAGTAACCCCTCTATGGCGATTTGGTTTTTTAACAGTTACCTTCTTGGTTGTTTTGTTGCGTTTTGACTTTACTACTACTTGTGCAGAAATATTTTGAGTAATAAATAAAGAAGCTGCAAAAAGAAGCAGGAAACTAAAAACTATTTTTTTCATGGCTATATATTTTAAAGATTAGTACTTTTATGACTTCTAACGAAAACTAAAGTTTAAAAGTATGAAAAAATTTATTAATTATTTTTTACAAGGATTACTATACATTGTTCCCATATCAGTAACTCTTTATGTGGTGTATTGGACATTCATAAAAATTGATGGAATTTTACCTTTTCAATTCCCAGGGCTTGGGCTTATTGCAGTTATTGCATTAATTACCTTTATTGGTTTTGCAGGTTCGGCAATTATTGCTAGCCCTATCAATTCTTTCTTTCAAGGCTTATTAAAAAAAGTACCATTATTACAAACTATTTATACATCAATGAAAGATTTAATGCGCACTTTTGTTGGAAAAAAGAAAGGCTTTGATCAAGCAGTACTTATCAAACTTTACGAAAATTCAACTATTGAACGTATCGGTTTTATCACAAATGAAGACTTAAGTTCTTTAGGAATAAAAGGAGGTAAAATTTTAGTGTATTTACCCCATTCTTATGCTTTTTCAGGACAACTTTTTGTGGTTGAAAAATCATATATAACCCCTATAGATAAATCATCATCTGAAATAATGAAATTAATTGTCTCTGGTGGAGTAACCGAAATTGAAAAATAAACTAAATTTGTAGCTTTAAAATTCAACTTATGAAAAAAAATATACTTATTCTTTCTGCTCTTCTTTTTAGTCTAACTGTTTTTGCTAGCGACACAACTACAGTTCGAATACATGATCATACCGACATGACTTCGTATGGAAACTATGATGAATGGGGTGTCCTGCCTGATGCTACTAAAGATTACCGAAAAGTATATCTACACTATACCATGGGTTGTGCAGCCGGAGGATGTTCTGACTGGGACTATACTTCACAAATTTTTGTTCGCCACAGAACAGGTGAAATTGATTCATCACTACTAACAGCGCCTTTATTTACTGTGAATGGCTCAGCAACTGATTCAATTCATTACAGCAGTGACTCAACTTATTTTCATTTTTGGGACACCACAACAAATGATTTAGATTCCGCACTATACATAAATTATGAAATAATAGAATATAATGATGCTAATAATCCAACAACTCCTACTGACACTATAAATGGTTGGATGGCAAATTTCTATAACATGGAATTTGATAGTTTAGGAAATATTATTGACTCTAACTTTGTAGCTTCTAACACATCAATGTATCTTACTTACCATTCTTGGTATCAAGTTTATGATGTTATTGAAAACTATGAATTGGCTCGTGTAATCACTCCTTATGGAAGTGGTTTGGCTAACAACTGGGAATTTACTCATGTATTTGATGTTACTGATTTCATACAAATCCTTAGAGATTCTGTAGAAATAAGATGTCATTACAGTGGTTGGTCATCAGGATTTAGTGCTACACTCGATTTTGAATTTATTGAGGGGACTCCTGCTAGAGATGTTGTGAAAATGGAAAACATCTATTCTGGAGGATACAACTATTCTTCTTCCATTGATTTTGAAGCCACTAAATTAACTCCTCAAACAAAATTTATTGAAGGAAATAGCACACAAGCTATGATAAAAATGGTATCAACTGGTCATAGTTTTGACAATAATATAAATGCTGCTGAGTTTAATCCTATTAATTATCACTTAAAGCTTGATGGAATACAATCCCACACACAATATAATTGGGATGATAATTGTGGTGAAAATCCTATTTACCCTCAAGGAGGAACTTGGATTTACGATAGAGCAAATTGGTGTCCAGGAAAAAAAGCTCAGGCTTTTAACCATGAAATCACACCATATATTAATGCTGGAGATTCTATTGAAATAAATATCGATTTTGATAGTTTTAGCTGGAGTCCTCATCCAGGAACATCATGTCCTATACAACAAGGGGGAATCTGTTATAATGGTGGCTTAGGTCAAACGCCTTTATATACAATTCAATGTCAATTATTCCAATATGAAGGTACTAATTTTAGTAATTCTGCAGAAATTATTGACATTATCAGACCATCTTTAAAAGATGAACATAGTCGTAAGAATCCTATTTGCGGGAAGCCATTAATAAAGATTAGAAATTATGGTAGTTCTGCTTTAACATCTTTAGATATTGATTACCAAGTAGTTGGCGGAACAACACACACTTATACTTGGAATGGTAATCTAGCTTTCCTAGAAACAGAAGAAGTAGAGCTTCCAAACCTTACAAATTGGTCAGGTAGTGAAAATACTTTTGAAGTAATACTAAAAAACCCTAATGGTCAGACAGATGACTATACTGAAAACAACACAATGCAAGGCGAATTTGAATATGTACCAGATTACCCTGAAACTTTTGCGCTTTGGGTCGGCACAAATGGGGGTGTTATTAATACCTTCACACAAGAATCTGAAACTACTTGGGATTTTTATAATGACAATGGAAGTATTGAACACACAAGCGGAACCCTTCTAGGAAATACTCAATATCGTGATACTATAACTTTTGTTCCTGGCTGCTACACATTCATAATGTCTGATACTGATGAAGATGGTTTAGATTTTTGGGCAAATAATGATGGTGGAGGCATGGTTCGATTTCGTGAAATTGGAGCCAGTTGGTTAAAAACATTTAACCCTGACTTTGGAACCAATATTATACATCAATTTACTGTAGGATATTCTCAAACAACAATATCGACTGAGGAGGTAAACAATTGGGATATTTTCCCTAACCCTACAAAAAGCAGTATAACTATTGAAGGCTTATCAGATGGAGAGACAAATATTATTCTACAAGATAATCTTGGAAAAACAATTGTTGCTAAAAAAGTTTCCAATTCAGGTTTTATCTCTGAAATTTTAAATTTAGAACCATTCAAAAATGGGATATATTTCATCAAAATATCTAATTCTAAAGAAGAAATAACGAAAAAAGTAGTAAAAATATAAATGAAATATTGTAATTCATTAACACAGTATTCTCGCTATAAAACGCGTGAAGTAAAAGTAGGTAATTTAGGTTTTGGAGGGGACAACCCCATCCGAGTACAATCCATGACCACTACTGATACAATGGATACCCAAGCTACTGTAGAGGAATCCATAAGAATGATAGAAGCGGGTTGTGAACTCGTGCGTATTACTGCACCCAGTAAAAAGGAGGCACATAACCTACAAAACATAAAAAATGAATTGGCAAAAAGAGGTTACAACACTCCTATTGTTGCCGATATTCACTACACACCAAATGCAGCTGAAATAGCCGCCAAAATTGTAGAGAAAGTTAGAGTAAATCCTGGAAACTATGCTGATAAAAAGAAGTTTGAGGAAATTGAATATACAGATGAAAGTTATACGGATGAGCTTATCAGAATAAGAGAAAAATTTACTCCCCTTGTTAAGATTTGTAAAGAGCACGGTACAGCCATGCGAATAGGTACAAATCACGGTTCCTTATCTGATAGGATTTTAAGCCGTTATGGCGACACACCAAAAGGAATGGTAGAATCGGCAATGGAATTTTTACGCATTTGCCGAGATGAAGATTATCATGAGATTATTCTTTCAATGAAAGCCTCTAACACTAGAGTAATGGTACAGGCCTACCGATTATTGGTAGCAGAAATGATAAAAGAAGGAATGAATTACCCTCTTCATTTAGGCGTTACTGAAGCAGGGGAAGGTGAAGATGGAAGAATAAAATCGGCAGTAGGGATAGGTACACTTTTAGCAGATGGAATAGGAGATACTATTAGAGTTTCCTTAACAGAAGTACCTGAATTTGAAATGCCAGTTGCACAAGAATTATTGAGTCATTTCACTGGTATTGAAGCTCATGAAAAGATAGAGGAAATCACAAAAAATCCTTTACATTCTTTTGATTATAATAGAAGAGAAACTAATGAGGTGTTGAATATTGGAGGGAAAAATGTGCCAATTGTAATGGCTGATTTTTGTTTGAAAAAGAAAATCACACCTGCATCCTTTTTTGGAATTGGCTCTAACTATTCTGTTCCTTTGGACAAGTGGAATCTTACTGATATGGCTGCCGATTATGTTTTTGTAGGCAACCATGATGTTGACTTTGAAGTTCCAGGTACTTTAGGAATTATTTACAATTATAAAAAGTGGTTAAAAGTGAAGAAGGGATATCCTTTTTTAACAATAAATGATTATTTGGATAAAGCAGAAATTTCTGATAAACTGAATATCATTTATGTATGTCTTACTGATTTGAGTGATGAACTTTACAGCAAACTAAAAACAGATACAACAGCTGTTTTGATGATAGATACTTATAATAAAAATGGTGTTGCTGAACAAAGAAAACTTTTTACAGAACTCATGAATAATGGAGTAGAAACTCCTGTTGTTATTGGTAGAGCTTATGGTGATTTGTCAGTAGAACAATTACAGCTTTCAGCTAGTGCTGATTTTGGAGCGTTATTATTAGATGGCTTAGGAGATGGGATATTTGTTGCGGCAGAAAATTGTGGTTCTGATCAATCAATAAATTCATTAGCATTCGGGATACTACAAGCGAGTAGAACTAGAATTTCTAAAACGGAATATATTTCTTGCCCGAGTTGCGGAAGAACCTTGTTTGATTTACAAGAAACAACTGCAAAAATCAGAAAAGAAACCGACCATTTGAAAGGCGTTAAAATCGGGATTATGGGTTGTATTGTAAACGGACCAGGAGAAATGGCAGATGCCGATTATGGATATGTAGGAACTGGAAAAGGAAAAATTACACTCTACAAAGAACAAACGGTAGTGGAGAAAAATATCCCTGAAGAAAAAGCAGTAACCGCCTTAATTAATCTTATAAAAGAACATGGTGATTGGGTTGAAAGGAAATAACTTCTCAATACAATATTCACTTCAATTTTTCGTTTTTAAAGTTATTATTTCAATAAAATTTAATCAATTAATCTAGTAAATATATTTTTAGGTACTTTGCTTTGCATAGTACTGTATTTTATTTAACTTTACCATCAACAAAGCAATAACTATGATAAATATTACTGGCTTACACAAATCATATCAAATGGGGAAAAATTCCCTACATGTATTAAAGGGAATTGATTTTAAAGTTGAAGAAGGAGAATTGGTAGCAATTATGGGTTCTTCTGGTTCAGGAAAATCCACCCTACTAAATATTATTGGTATGTTGGATGTTGCCAATGAGGGGACTTACACGCTTGACAATGTCCCAATTGAAAATTTGGATGAAACAAAAGCAGCCAAATACCGAAATCAGTTTCTAGGATTTATCTTTCAATCCTTCAATCTTATCAATTACAAAACCGCTTTAGAAAATGTAACTTTACCTTTATATTACCAAGGTAAAAAAAGAGAGGAAAGACAAGAAAAAGCACTTAACTACTTAGAAAAAGTAGGATTAAAAAATTGGGCTACTCATTTGCCAAGCGAACTTTCAGGAGGACAAAAACAAAGAGTTGCTATAGCAAGAGCATTAGTGAGCCAACCCAAAGTATTATTAGCTGATGAGCCAACTGGTGCTTTGGATTCTACCACTTCCAATGAAGTAATGGCTTTAATAAAAGAAATAAATAATCAGGGGAAAACAATTTTAGTTGTAACCCATGAGGAAGAAATTGCATTGATGTGTAAACGCATTGTTCGTCTTAAAGATGGAGTGATTGTAGAGGATACTTTAGTAAACCAAAAAAAGGCGATATAACTCATGTTTAATAAAGACAGCTGGATAGAAATTTTTGATACCATTCGTAAGAACAAGCTAAGGACTTTCTTATCTGGTTTTACAGTTGCTTTAGGAATTTTCATCTTTGTTATTCTTTTTGGTTTTGGAAATGGATTAAGTAATACTTTTCAGAAATTCTTTAATGATGACAATACCAATAGTATGTTCATTTCATCTAGCAGAACCACTGAGCCATTTAAGGGGTATGAAGCTGGCAGAAGAATAGAGTTTGACAATGCCGACCTAAAAGCAATTATCGATAATTTTGACAAATACCTAGAAAGCATAAGTCCTAGAATTTATGATTATGCAAATATAAAATACAAACACAAAAGCAATAATTATTCTATAAGAGCCGTAAGCCCCTCACATCAATATAACGAGATGACAATTATGATGCAAGGGCGATTTTTAAATGAAGATGATATCACTCATAAAAAAAGACATGCTGTTATTGGTCGCTTAGTTGCACTCGATTTATTTGAAGATGAGAATCCTATAGGAAAATATATTGACGGTAGTGGACATACCTGGAAAGTGATTGGTGTTTTCCAAGATGATGGAGGGGATAGAGAAGAACGCACAGTTTACATCCCCTACACAAGCTTACAAAAAATAAAGAAAAATACGGATAAGATAGACGAAATAATTGTAAGCTACAAACCTGAAATTGGTTATGCAGGGGCACTTGAATTTGAACAAAAACTAAAACAATTCTTAAAAACAAAAAAATATATATCTGCAAGAGATAGAGGAGGAGTATACATTAGAAATGTAGCTGATAACCTTAAAGAAAATCAACAATTTGCTAATGTATTACAATGGGTCATATCATTTATAGGAATTGGCACTTTGATAGCAGGCATTATTGGGATAAGTAATATAATGGTATTTGTAGTAAAAGAACGCACAAAAGAATTAGGAATTAGAAAAGCTATTGGAGCAAGCCCAAGGAGTATTATTGCTATGATATTACAAGAAGCTATTTTCATTACTACTTTCTCAGGTTATTTTGGACTTATCATTGGGATAGCTACATTAAGTTTAATTGGTGATACGCTTGAGACAGAATATTATATTACCAACCCTTATATTGAAATATCTACTGCAATAACAGCTACCATCATACTTATATTATTTGGTGCATTAGCAGGGTACTTACCGGCCAGGAGGGCTGCCAAGATAAAACCAATTATTGCCCTAAGAGACGAATAAATGAAAACACTATTTGATAAAGATACTTGGCAAGAGATTTTCAGTTCTATAGGGCAGAATAAAGTGCGTACTATAATTACTATTATTGGCGTACTTTGGGGAATCTTTTTATACATAGTACTTTCAGGTGCTGCTAAAGGAGTTGATAATGGTTTTGAAAGACAGTTTGAACGCATATCTTCCAATAGTTTATTTGTATGGGGAGAGGTAACCTCAGTTCCTTATGATGGTTTTAAAACAGGAAGATCGATAAATTTTAATCTCAGTGATGTTGCTGCTCTAAAAAATAGAATTCCTGAAATTCAGCATATTGCCCCTAGAAATAGTAGTGGTGTTTTTGGAGGCTCTAAAGCTCAACTTGTAAATGGTCAAAAAAAAGGAAGCTATAACATTTATGGAGACTTTCCAATTCTCACGACTATTACTACCAAAAATATTTTTGAGGGAGGAAGGTTTATTAATGAATCTGACATTCAAAATAAAAGAAAAGTTTGTGTGATTGGAGAGAGAACCCTACAAGAACTATTTGAAGAAGGTGAAACCCCAATTAGTAAATTTATCAGTATTAATGGAATTTATTTCAAGATAATTGGTGTGAATAAATTTGTTGACGGAGGAGGTCCTGGGGATGATGGGGATATCTTTCTTCCATTTACTACTTATCAAAGGTTATATAATACAGGGGAATATGTTGACTTCCTGCTAGTTGCCGCTTACCCTGAAGCTGATATTGTAAAAGTAGAGGCTGATATTCGTGCTGTTTTAAAAGAATTGCATAATATAAGCCCTATAGATAAAAGAGCATTAGGAGGTTTTAATATTGGAAAAATATTTAAGCAAATTACTCAGTTTGCATCAGGAATGACTTTCCTCTCGATGGTAATTGGATTAGCTACTATTATAGGAGGAATTATTGGAATTGGAAACATTCTACTCATATCTGTAAAAGAACGGACAAAAGAAATAGGCATAAGAAGAGCTATTGGAGCAACTCCTAAAGAAATTAGAACACAAATTATGTTAGAATCAGTTTTTCTAACTGTTATTGCAGGAATTATTGGAATTATACTTGGTGCATTAGTGCTCTCAGCAATAAATATGGCAACAAAAAACATGATTGATTTACCTTTTACAAATCCTACTGTACCTATTTCTTATATATTAGGTGCACTATTTTTAATGGTAGTTTTAGGAACATTAATTGGACTTATTCCTGCACATAGAGCTATAAGCATAAAACCTATTGACGCATTAAGAGAAGAATAATAAACAACTAAAAAAAATAACAATAAATTAAATATTATGAAAAAGAAAATTGGAATAGCAGTTTTAGTTACAGGTATTGTTTACGCAAGCGCCTTCTTTATCAAATCTAATAGTAAGGCCTTATTAGATTATGAAACTACTACGCTTACAATAGCCACTATTGAAAATAAAATAGTAGCTACAGGCAAAGTAGTGCCTGAAGATGAAGTAGAAATAAAACCTCAAATTGCTGGTATTATTGAAAAAATCATGGTGCAAGAGGGAGAGAAAGTTAACGCCGGGGATTTACTGGCAATCATTAAAGTTGTTCCTAACGAACAAAGCCTGAACAATGCCCAAGGTCGAGTAAAAAATTCGGAATATATTTTAACAAATATGCAGTCAGAATTTGATAGAAATAAAACTTTGTATTCAAAAGGAATTATCTCAGAACAAGAATATAATAACATTGAACTAAAATACAATCAATCGGTACAGGATTTGGAAAATGCAAAAAGTGATTTGCAAATTATCAAACTCGGTTCAGCAGGAGGTTCCAGCATAGCCAACACCAACATTCGCGCAACTGTTACAGGTACTGTTCTTGAAATTCCAGTAAAAAAAGGAGACCAAGTTATCCAAGCCAATACCTTTAATGCAGGAACAACTATCGCTACTATTGCTGATTTGAACATCATGATTTTTGAAGGAAAAGTAGATGAAGCAGAAGTAGGGAAATTGGGACAAGACATGCCACTTGTCGTAACTTTAGCCGCTATTGAAGACAAAGAATATGCTGCAAAACTAAAATTCATTGCTCCAAAAGGGATAGAGGAAGCAGGAGCTGTACAATTCAAAATTGAAGGAGAAGTTTACTTGGATGACGAGTACTTTGTAAGAGCAGGGTACAGTGCTAATGCTTCAATTATAACTGAAAGAAGAGATAGTGTACTTGCAATTAGTGAAGCGCTTTTGCAATATGATTTAAAAACTAAAGAAGCTTATATTGAAGTTGAAATTGGCGAACAAGAATTTGAAAGAAGAGAAATAGAACTTGGGCTATCTGATGGAATAAATGCTGAGATACTTTCAGGAGTTACTAAAGATGATAAAATAAAAATATGGAACGAAACAGAGCCTGAAAAGAAAACAGGAGTAAGTATTGAACTACATTAAAAATACGATTATGAAAATATTAAAACTTAGCATACTCCTACTATTTTTAAGCACTAACATACAAGCCCAAGAAGTATGGACACTTGAAAAATGTGTAAACCGTGCAATTGAAAAAAACATTTCTATTAAGCAATCACAAGCTGATTTAAAAAGTACTAGCTTAAGCAAAACAACTGCTATTGCTAATTTTTTACCTAGCCTTAATTTAGGAAGTTCTCATTCTTGGAATGTAGGGCTTAACCAAAATATCACCACTGGGCTGTTAGAAAACATGACTACTACTTCTGCTTCCATGAATGCGAATGTGGGAATTGATATTTTAAATGGACTGCAGAATATTCAGCAATTATACCGTGCTAACCTCAGCATATTGGCTAGCCAATATCAATTGACAGATATGAAAGAAAACATTTCTTTATTAGTTGCTAATTCTTACTTGCAAATCTTATTTAATCGTGAAAGTTTAGAAGTACAACAATCCCAACTAACAATTGCCAATGAAGAATTAATAATTGCAAGGGAACGCCTAAAAACAGGAATTATCCCGCAAGGAGATGTACTAGAGATTGAAGCTAATCTTGCTACTATTGAACAAAATGTAGTGGTAGCCGAAAACAATTATCAACTTTCAAAAATTGCCTTGGCACAACTGCTACTTATTTCTGATTTTAACAATTTTGAAATTGCACAAGAAACAGCAATTACTCCTGAATCAACAATACTAAACACCAGTGTAAATACAATTTACAATACTGCTGTTGCCAAAAGAAGTGATGTGAAATTGGCAGAAACAAATCTGAAAATTGCTAAGAAAGATTTAGCTATTTCAAAGGGGAGTCTTTTGCCAAAACTTAGTGGTTTTTACTCTTACAATTCAAGAGTACTTTTTGATGACCCAACTGATATCTCAAGTCAATTAGATAGAAATGCAGGGAAGAATTTTGGACTTCAATTATCTATTCCTATTTTTAATGGAATGGCCAACAATACAAATATTAAGAGAAGTAAAATTAATATTCAGAAATCAACTTATGCTTTGGAACAAGTAAAATTGGATTTGGAAAATACAATTAACCAAGCTTATAATGATGCCAAAGGTTCTTTAAAAGCACATCAGGCAGCTGAAAAAACATTGAAAGCGCGTAAACTAGCGTATGAATATGCTAAGGAGCGATTTGATAATGGAGGAATGAATACCTTTAATTTCCTACAAGCAGGACAAAGATATGAGGCCGCACAATCAGAATTGATAAAAACAAAATACAATTATATTTTCAAATTGAAAGTATTAGAATTTTACTTTGGTGAAGCTAGTTTGTAATAACTAATCCACCTTTATTTTAGCAGCAACTTCTTTTGCTTTTTCTACTAGTTCAGTTGTACTTTCTGTTCCATGTGCTAAGGCAACAGCCATTCTTCTGTAAGGGCGTGTTGTTGGTTTTCCAAAAATCTTGAAATCAGTATTTGGAAATGCAGCAGCTTCATTTAATCCTGTAAAAGCAGGCCAATTATTATTTTCTTTATTAGCCAACACTACAACTGAAGCCCCATTTCTTATCAATGGAATATCCAGAACAGGTATTCCCAATATTGCACGAGCATGCAATTCAAATTCTGTAAAATCTTGTGTTCCAGCAAGCGTTACCATACCTGTATCGTGTGGTCTTGGTGAGAGTTCTGAAAAGTAAACTCCATCTTTCCCAACAAAAAACTCTACTCCCCAAATTCCGCTACCACCAAGCGCTTTAGTTACTTTATCTGCCATTTCTTGAGCAGTTTTTAGATGAACATCTTCCATAGCCATAGGTTGCCAACTTTCTTGGTAATCTCCTCTTTCTTGCCTATGCCCTATTGGCGGGCAGTAAAGCGTATTTCCATTATTTTGCGTAAGCGTTAAAAGTGTAATTTCATAATCAAAATCAATAAAAGCTTCTACAATTACCTCCATCAAATCCCCTCTTGATCCTTCCAAAGCATAGTTCCATGCTTTTTCAATATCGGCTTCAGTTTTAATAACCGATTGCCCTTTCCCTGAGCTTGACATTAAAGGTTTTACTACACAAGGCATTCCTGTAAAGGCAACTCCTTCTTTCAATTCTTGGTAAGAATTAGCGTATTTGTACTTAGCCGTTTTTACTCCTAAATCAATAGCTGCCAAATCACGAATTGCTTTACGGTTCATGGTAAAGTTTGCTGCCTTTGCGGATGGAATTACCGTAAATCCTTGCTTTTCATAATCATAAAATCGTTCGGTACGGATACTCTCTACTTCAGGAACAATAAAATCAGGTTTATGCTTGGCAACAATTCTATCTAATTCTGCACCATCTAACATGTTGATAATTTCACACTCATGAGCCACTTGCATAGCAGGAGCATTTTCATAATTATCTACCGCAATAACATATTTTCCTAGTCTTTGCATTGCAATTACCACTTCTTTTCCTAGTTCTCCTGAACCTAATAATAGTATCTTATTTCTCATTTTACAAAAGTAAGAAGATTTACCACTTGAGTAAATAAGAAGTTGTTTTTTCACATCTAAATAGGAGTATTATATTTAGTATCTTTGGCTTCAAATATTCTAAACATGATGAAAATTGTAAAAACCCTAAGCATAATCTTTCTTACTTTTATTTGCTTAACTGCATTTGCTCAAAAGCCTAAATGGGAAAAAGCATCTTTCCAAGTTTCAGGAAATTGTGAAATGTGTAAAACTAAAATTGAAGATTCTGCAAAAGGAATTGAGGGGGTAAAAACAGCAAAATGGAATGTTGTAAACGGAAAAATGAAAGTAAAATTTAATCCTGAGATTACTAACACTTATAAAATACAAAAAACAATAGCTAGCATTGGCTATGATACTGAAAAACACAAAGCAACTGATGAAGATTACAATAATCTACACTACTGTTGCAAATACGAAAGAGAGCAATAAAATTACAAAATGAAAAAAACACTACTTATTATTTTTGCTATCCTAACATCTTTAGGATTTGCTTACGCACAAACTACTGCAACAAATTTTACTACTAACGATTGTGACGGAATATCACATACATTGTTTGATGAATTAGATGATGATAAAGTAATTGTAATTTCTTGGGTAATGCCTTGTACTCCCTGCGCTACTTATGCGGGATATGCAGCTGATGCAGTACAAGCTTTTGCAACAAGCCATCCAGGGAGAGTAAAACATTATCTAGCTGATGACTATGCAAACTCTACTTGTTCTTATTTATCAGGTTGGGCGTCAAACTATAATATTTCAACTGATGCTGTTTTTTCTGATGGACAATTAGACATGAGTGATTACGGAACACCAGGAATGCCGAAAGTAGTTGTTTTAGGTAAAAATTCTCACACTATTTATTATAATAAAAATGATAATACAATCACTCAAATTGATGTAGAGGACGCAATAACACTTGCACTTACTGCTACAGTTGGTATTGATGAAGAAGCGACTAATTTACAATTAAATGCATACCCTAATCCTACTACTGGTTTTATTAATATTGAATACACTTCACAGTCTCCTGTTCAGTTTGATGTAATTAACATGTTAGGAGAAAAAGTACTAAGCCAAAACACAAACAATACTAAAAACGCTACTGTTGATGTAAGTAATTTAACTAAAGGAATTTATTTTTTAAGAATGATTGCTGACTCAAAAACAACAAATCTTAAATTCATTCTGAGTAACTAAAATGCGTTTAATTATACTTGCTTGTTTTAGTTTACTTTTTCAAAGTATTGCCTTTTCACAAGGTTGTTGTTCAGGTGGGGGAAGCAACCCTATTGCTGGTGGAGCTGCTACTGGAGTGTTGCAACAATATCAAATGGAGGTATCGCTAAACTACCAAAATAATACTTCTAGTACATTTTTTGAAGGCAAAGAAGAAATTCCACAAGAGGGAATATATGATGAGCTCAGTAGTCAATACTTTTTTTTAAGAACAGACTATGGGTTTAATAAAAAGCTAACCCTATCTTTAGCTACAGGATATCATTTAAATAAATCATTGAGCCTAAAAGGAGGAGATTCTAGCGCTACTACTTCAGGAATGGGGGATATAATTATCTTTCCAAGATATGACATTTACAATGAAACGAATGGAAACATCCGTACAGAAGTAACCTTAGGATTTGGAGCTAAACTACCTATTGGTTCTCATACCGATTCTATGGAAATACGAACTGATATTTGGGAGTTAATACCCCCAACTATTCAGCTTTCTACTGGAGGTACAGACTTGATGTTTTATTCTTTCTTTTTTAGGGAATATAAAAAACAAAAATTTCGTGTTTTTGTAAATTCACTTTACATAAAGAAGGGGTATAATTCTTTAGATGAAAAATTTGGGGACTACACAAGTTTATCCGTATTTGCTAGTAAAACATTTTTCAGAAAATGGGGACTAACTACCCAAATAAAAGGAGAGAATGTTGGTCAATTACAAGCTAGACAATCTAAATTAATTGGGTTAATGTCAAATGAATTTGAGGCAATGAACTTTCTTGAAAAACAAAACGCAACAGGTGGAAAAAAATTATTTTTCATTCCACAAATCAGTTATTCAAAAAACAACTTTACATTCTTTGCTACAAGTGAAATTCCACTTTATCAAAACCTAAATGGCGTGCAATTTGCTTCACAAAATCAATTTACAATTGGAATTAATTACCGTTTTCTTACCAAAGAATGTCCTCCAGAAGTTAAACTATAAATTGATTTCACACATATAAATAGAATAGAAAAGAGGGCTGACTTATCAGCCCTTTTTTATTTATAGTAAACTAATTATTGCTCTTAACTCCAAAGATTTGTTGGGTAAACACCATCAGCAATACACTTAGTAATTGCAGCAACTGCCATAGGCTTGTCTTCTTTGTAAGTTACCCCAAACCAATTATCATCAGTAGGAATTACACGCACAGCCATTTGCTTACTTACTATCATATCTGTAACAATATTGGGTATGTAATATTCAGCAGTTGGGTTATCAGGATTTTCCCTCATAAAAGCATGCAATCCTTTTTCAATTTCATTGAATATTGAAGGATGGAAACCCCAGTAGTTCATGGAAACAGGCACATTTTTATCTACTGTTCCAAGCGCCTCATCACTTCCTACATTATAATTAACAACTCCATTTAGGGCTGCAATTTTTGTTCTTTCAATCACCTCAACAAGGTTGTTTTTATCATCTACTTGGCACACTCCTCTGTTTACTGTTCCGTGTTCGGACAAAGTATTATGTAAAGTATACCCAACCATTGCCATTAAGGATGGTGAGCAATCTTTGATTAAGAAATCAGCAATCAATTGGAACGACCCAGCACCATAATAATCATCAGCATTAATCACTGCAAAGGGCTCGTTTATTACATCTTTAGCTACTAGTACAGCATGTGATGTCCCCCAAGGTTTTGTACGCTCAATAGTAGTAATCCCTTCCACTTTTACATTTACAGGCTGGTACACATATTCAATAGCAATTTTATCAGCAAACTTATCAAAGCGAGCACGAAATGCTTCATCAAATTCTCTTCTGATAACAAATACTATCTTTCCAAATCCTGAATTGATAGCATCATAGATGGAGTACTCAATAATTGGTTCCTCATTCGGACCTATACCATCTATTTGTTTCAATCCACCATATCGGCTTCCCATTCCTGCTGCTAAAATTAATAATGTTGGTTTCATTTTTTTCTATTTATATATTACTTAAAAACATTTTAGAAATATACTTTCCTAGTATATCGTATTCTATATTCACTACTGTACCTTCTTTAAACTCATGAAAATTAGTATGCTCATGCGTATAAGGAATAATAGCTACCGAAAAAGAAGTTTCCTTTGAGTTGATAACCGTTAGGCTCACCCCATTCACACAAACTGATCCTTTTTCTACTGTCATACCCTGTGTCTGCTTGTGCTTAAAAGTATATACATACGAACCTTTTTCTTCTTTAACTTCTACACACTTTGCCGTTTGGTCAACATGACCTTGCACCATGTGTCCGTCAAGCCTAGCACCAACCTTTAGGCATCTTTCCATGTTTACCTTGCTCCCCAGTGCTAGCAAACCAATATTGGATTTTTCCAAAGTTTCCTTTATAGCTGTAACCGTATATTCATCACCATTAATGGCAACCACAGTTAAGCATACGCCATTATGCGCCACACTTTGGTCAATCTTCAGTTCGTTAGTAATTGTTGATGTTAAAGTAATATGAACATTACTCCCTTCACTTTCTACATTTACTACCTCAGCTATTTGTTCTATAATTCCTGTAAACATATTTTTTCTTTTTTTCTAACAACTACAAACTAGCAACTAACAACTAGTAGTCAATTACCTGTTCTTCCATTTCTGGCATCTCTCTTTCCACATAATGCTGAGTTCTTAATTGTGGCTCAAACCCTGCTTCTTTTATACATTCCTGTATGCTATTAGCTGTAAATCTATGGGGTGCTCCTGCAGCCGAAACTACATTTTCTTCAATCATGATTGATCCCATATCATTTGCTCCTCCATGTAAAGTAAGTTGTGCAGTATCTGCCCCTACAGTTAACCATGAAGTTTGGATATTTTTAATATTCGGTAGCATTATCCTACTGATAGCAACCATACGCATATATTCGTCAGATGAGGTATTGTTATTTATTCCTTTCACTCTTTGTAAAAGTGTACCATCATCCATAAACGGCCAAGCAATAAAGGCTAAAAATCCATTTTCAACTTCAGGTTTTTGGGCTTGTACTTCTCTTATTCTTACCAAATGATCAAAGCGTTCTTCTATCGTTTCTATGTGTCCAAACATCATAGTTGCTGATGTTGTAAGCCCTACTTGATGAGCAACTTTCATTACATCCAACCACTCTTGCCCAGTACATTTTCCTTTGGATATTAAACGCCTAACTCTATCACTTAAAATCTCTGCTCCTGCTCCTGGCATACTGTCCATTCCTGCTGCTTTTAACTCAGTTAATGCATGCAAATGTGTGTGTCCTCCAATTTTACAAATGTGCGCTACTTCAGGTGGCCCAAGTGCGTGTAGTTTTATGCTCGGGTAAAGTGCTTTTAAATCACGGAATAGTTTCGTGTAATAATCCAATCCTAATGCTGGGTGATGCCCTCCTTGCAACAACAATTGGTCTCCACCAAATTTTATAGTTTCTTCTATCTTTACCTTATAGGTTTCCAGGTCCGTTACATATACTTCTTCATGCTTAGGATGACGGAAAAAATTACAGAATTTACAATTTGCAGTACAGGCGTTAGTCGTATTTACATTACGGTCAATCTGCCAAGTAACAACATTACCAGGCACTTGCATTTGCCTTAGTTCATTTGCTGTCCACATCAAGTCGGCAGTAGGTACATTTTCGTACAAATACTGACCTTCCTCAGCTGATAAAAATTCTTTTTTTAATGCCCTTTCAAGCAATAGCTTACTATCCATAAAATTACTTAGTTTTGTGCGTTCAAAATTACACAATATTATGAAGACTACAATTAAAATCAATCCAACAAAAAATGAAGAAGCAATTTCCCAAGAAAATGTAATCCTTTTTCATAGTACAGAATCAACTTCAAGTGCATTATTTCTTGATGAAGATGAGTTAAAATATGTTCAAAAACAAATTAAAGATGACAAAGAAATTGTAAGTATTAATCAATTAGGGCGTTTTGTTCATGTAGTTAATATTAAGGATGAAAAAGATAAAAACAAAGCTGCTGAAGACATCCGTTTGTTAGGAGATAAATTACAAGCATTAGTAAAAGATGAAACAACTGTTCATGTTCTTTTTACTATTGAAGATAAAGAAAAAGCATTATTGCTTACTGAAGGGTTAGCATTAGCTAATTACACTTTCACAAAACATAAAACTGATCCAAAACCAAATAAGCTAGAAAATATCTACTTATCAAATCATGATGAGATTAAGGAAGATGTTGCAGAACTAGAAAATACTGTTGCTGCTGTTTACCTTACCAGAAACCTTATCAATGAGCCTTTCTCACACCTTACTGCTAAGGAGCTTGCTGAATCTGCTGTGCAATCAGGAAAAGAGAACGGAATGAAGATTACAGTTTTCAATAAAAAGAAAATTGAGTCCTTAAAAATGGGAGGACTTTTGGCTGTAAACAAAGGGAGTATTGATGAGCCAACCTTTACTATTATGGAGTGGAATCCAAAAAACGCAACTAACAAACAACCTATCGTTTTAGTAGGCAAAGGAATTGTATATGATACTGGTGGATTAAGTTTAAAGCCAACTGCCAACTCTATGGATTTAATGAAAACTGATATGGGAGGGGCAGGTACTGTAATTGGTGCTATGCAAGCCATTTCTGCAAACAAATTAGATAAACATGTTATTGCTTTAATTCCTGCAACTGATAATCGCCCATCAGGGAATGCTTATGCTCCTGGTGATGTAATTACTATGCTTGATGGCACAACTGTTGAAGTATTAAACACAGATGCTGAAGGAAGATTAGTTTTGGCTGACGCACTTAGTTTTGCAAAAAAATATAACCCTGAATTAGTAATTGATTTAGCTACTTTAACAGGTGCTGCAGTAGCTGCAATTGGGCATTACGGAATAGTAAGTATGCATGAAAATGCAACAAAAGAACATGCTCAACTAAAAGAAGTTGGAGATGAAACTCACGAGCGTTTAGCCGAGATGCCTTTCTGGTCGGATTATGATGAACTTATAAAATCGGATGTTGCAGATATTAAGAACTTAGGAGGACCTCATGCTGGTGCTATTACTGCCGGTAAGTTTCTAGCTCATTTTGCTGATTTCCCTTGGATTCATTTAGATATTGCAGGACCTTCTTACACTAAAGCAAAATATGGTTACAGAGGCAAAGGCGCTACAGGAATGGGAGTAAGATTATTGTACAACTTTATTAAAAATAACTAGTGATGAGTAAAATTAAAGTTGGGATTTCAATTGGGGATTTGAATGGTATTGGACTTGAAACCATCATCAAAACATTCAAGGACAATAGAGTGATGGATTTTTGTACGCCTATTATTTTTGGCTCATCAAAAGTGGCTGCTATTCACAGAAAAACACTTGAAATGCAGGACTTTAATTTTAACATTATCAATGATATTAAAGAAGCGCACCCCAAAAAAGCAAACCTACTTAATATTTGGAAGCAAGAAGTAGAAATTAAATTTGGTGAAGCAACCACTACCTCAGGTGAGCACGCATTTGATTCTTTAAAACAAGCCACCCAAGCTTTAAAGGATAAACAAATTGATGTACTTGTTACTGCCCCAATAAACAAAGCTTCAATCCAAGAAAAAGTAAGTGGTTTTATTGGACATACTGAGTTCCTGCAAGGAAATTTTGATGGTGAATCATTAATGATAATGATAAGTGAGGCAATGAAAATTGCTTTTGTAACTGGTCATGTTCCATTAACAGAAGTTAAGAAAGCTATTACTCCTGAAAACATACTTGCAAAAACTGAAAAACTAAACAATTCTTTAATTCAAGATTTTGGTATCAGAAAACCTAAAATTGCAATACTTGGACTTAACCCTCATGCAGGGGAAGAAGGAATGTTAGGAAGTGAAGAAAATGACATTATTTCACCTGCCATAAAAAAGATGAAAGAAAATGGAGTTATGGCATTTGGTCCCTATCCTGCCGACAGCTTTTTTACACCTAAAAATTTAAACTCTTTTGATGGCATACTTTCAATGTATCATGATCAAGGATTAACTGCCTTCAAAACCTTATCCTTTTCAGAAGGAATAAACTATACAGCAGGGCTAAACATTGTAAGAACTTCCCCTGTACATGGTACAGCTTATGAAATAGCTGGTAAGGCAGTGGCTGATGAAACTTCCTTTAGAGAAGCGCTATTTTTAGCTTGTCAAATTCACAAAAAAAGAAGTGAGTTCAAAGAACTAAATGACAATCCTTTAGCATTTAAAACAAGAAAGTAAACTTAGTTCGCTCAGTACGAATAAATTTGTATCTTTGCAGCCCTTAAAAATTCAGGTGAATGAGTGAGTTTAAGATAAAATTAGGAGCTATTACTGTTGGTGAGAATTCCTTTTCGTTTGAAGTAAAGGACCAGTTCTTTGAAGCATTTACATTGTCGGATGTGGAATATGCAGAAATTATCGCTACAGCTTTACTAGATAAAGATGGTGAAAAATTAGCATTAACATTATCTTTAAATGGTAAGATAAACAATTTGCTTTGCGATATATGTGCTGATGAAATTTCAGTAGATATTATGGCAGAAACAAAAGTAATGATCAAAATAACTGATGAAGAATTACCATCAACTGATGAGATATTTTACATTAAAAAAAGTGAAAATTCAATTGATTTAAAACAATTAATCTTTGAATTGATCATTTTAAACTTACCAAAAAGAAGACAACACCCTTTAAACGAACAAGGAGAAATAACATGCAATAAAGAAATGGTAGATTTAATTGAAAAATATACTGTAAAAGAAGAAAAGTCGTCTGACCCTAGGTGGGATGCATTAAAAGATTTAAAATTAAAATAGTAAAAGAAAGAATATGGCACATCCTAAAAGAAAAATTTCTAAGACTAGAAGAGATAAAAGAAGAACACATTATAAAGCATCTGCTACTACAATGTATTCATGTCCTAACTGTAGTACTCCAGTACAATATCACAGAGTATGTGAAGAATGTGGGACTTACAGAGGAAAACAAGCAATAGAAAAACAAGTATCTTTATAATTCTTTAATAGAATTTTGTAGTTTTATCAGCTTAAAACTACAATCTATTTATGAGAATCGGTATAGATATTATGGGAGGAGATTATGCTCCTCAAAAAACTGTTCATGGAGCAATTCTTGCTCTTAATGAACTCCCAAATGACACTAAAATAGTTTTGTTCGGTAGAGAGTCTGATATTCTCTCTGAATTAAAACAACATAGCATTAGCTCAAATAATTTTGAAATTATTAACTGTGCTGATGTTATTGATATGGGAGAACACCCAACAAAAGCATTTAAATCAAAACCAAATTCATCTATCGCTAAAGGCTTTGAATATTTAGCAAAAGGGGAAATTGATGGCTTTGCTTCAGCAGGAAATACTGGCGCATTGTTTGTTGGAGGATTTTATTCTGTGAAAGCAATTGAGGGTATTTTACGCCCAGCAATATCTACTTTAATTCCAAGAAATGATGGAGGAGTAACAGTTTTGCTTGATGTTGGAGCAAATGCAGATTGTAAACCTGATGTATTATATCAATTTGGTATTCTTGGCTCATTATTTTCAGAACACGTTTGTGGAATAAAAAACCCAAAAGTAAGCCTCTTAAATTTAGGAGAAGAAAAAACTAAAGGGAACATGCTTACTCAAGCATCTTACAGTATGATGGAAAATAACCCTGATTATAATTTTATTGGCAATATTGAAGGAAGAGATATTTTTGATTCAGAAACTGATGTAATTGTTTGTGATGGGTTTACAGGTAATATTGTACTTAAGGAGGCAGAAGGAATCTACTCAATAATGGAAAAAAGAGGATTACTTGATGATTACTTTAAGCGTTTCAATTATGAAAATTATGGAGGAACTCCTATTTTAGGATTAAATAAAACGGTTATTATTGGGCATGGAATTTCTAATGAAATTGCAATAAAGAATATGATTACACTTACTAAGGATGTTGTAGAAGCAAATTTAGCAAGTAAAATAAAAAACAACCTTAACTAATGGGCAAAATTAATGCTGCAATAACAGGTATTCAAGGGTATGTACCCGAATATGTTTTAACAAATAAGGAGTTAGAAACCTATGTTGAAACTAATGATGAATGGATTACTTCAAGAACTGGAATAAAAGAAAGAAGAATATTAAAAGGAGAAGGAAAGGGAACTTCTGATTTAGGAACAGAAGCAATTAATGGGCTTTTAAAAAAAACAAATACTTCAGCTGAAGATATTGATTTAATCATTTGCGCAACAGCTACTCCTGATATGGTTTTTCCTTCTACCGCATGCATCATTGCTGATAAAGTAGGTGCTAAAAATGCTTTTGCTTATGATTTAATGGCTGCTTGTTCAGGTTTTTTATATGCCCTTTCAACAGCTTCAAAATTTATTGAAACAGGAACTTATAAAAAAGTAATTGTTGTTGGTGCCGATAAAATGTCATCAATTATTGATTATACCGATAGAGCAACTTGTATTATTTTTGGTGATGGTGCAGGTGCTGTAATGTTAGAGCCTACTGATGATGGACTAGGAATTCAAGATGCAATACTAAGAAGTGATGGTGCGGGGAGAGAATTCTTACATATGAAAGCAGGAGGTTCCGCAAAACCAGCTTCACACGAAACTGTTGATGCCAGAGAGCATTTTGTTTTCCAAGATGGACAACCTGTATTTAAGGCAGCTGTAAAGTCTATGGCTGATGTTTCTGCTGAAATTATGGAACGTAATAACTTAAGTGCTGATGATGTTGCTTGGTTAGTACCTCATCAAGCAAATAAGAGAATAATTGATGCTACCGCAAGAAGAATGGGAGTTGGAAACGAAAAAGTAATGTTAAATATTGAAAAATATGGAAATACTACTAATGGAACTATCCCTTTATGCTTGTGGGAATGGGAAAATCAATTGAATAAAGGCGATAATATTATCCTTGCTGCATTTGGTGGAGGATTTACATGGGGCTCAATTTTTATAAAATGGGCTTACGACTCAAAGAAATAATTACTTTTGTACTATAAATAAAATTAAAAAAATGGATTTAAAAGACATTCAAGAATTGATAAAATTTGTTGCAAAATCAGGAGCAACAGAAGTAGATTTAGAAATTGATAACATTAAAATTTCTATCAAATCACCTGCTAAGAAAAAGAGAGGTGAAGTAGATGAAATTACAACAATAATTCAACAAGCTCCTGCTCAAGTTGTAGCTGCTCCTGTAGTTCCTGCAGCAAGCACACCTGCACCTGCAGCTGATGAAAATGCTAACTATATAACAGTTAAAGCTTCAATGATTGGAACATTCTATCGTTCAGCTTCTCCTGAAAATCCTCCATTCGTAAGTGTTGGAGATACAATTAAAGAAGGAGATACAATCTGTATTATTGAGGCAATGAAATTATTCAATGAAATTGAATCTGAAGTATCAGGGAAAATTGTAAAAGTTTTAGTTGATGATGCGTCTCCAATTGAATTTGACCAACCATTATTCTTGGTTGATCCATCATAATTTACCCTTAAAATAAATAATTATGTTTAAGAAAATCCTAATAGCAAATAGAGGAGAAATTGCACTTAGAATTATCCGTACTTGTAAAGAAATGGGGGTAAAAACGGTTGCAGTTTATTCTACTGCCGATAAAGATAGTTTACATGTTCGTTTTGCAGATGAGGCAGTTTGTATTGGTCCTGCTGCAAGTTCAGAGTCATATCTAAAAATACCAAATATTATTGCAGCTGCAGAAATTACAAATGCTGATGCAATACATCCAGGTTATGGTTTCTTAGCTGAAAACTCTAATTTTTCAAAAATTTGTAGTGAGAATGACATCAAATTTATTGGTGCTTCACCTGAAATGATTGACGGAATGGGAGATAAAGCTTCTGCTAAAGAAACAATGAAAAAAGCAGGTGTACCTACTATTCCTGGTTCAGTTGGAATTATTCCTGATTTTAAAGCTTGTAAAAGATTAGCTGTTGAAGTTGGATATCCTGTAATGCTAAAAGCAACTGCCGGTGGTGGTGGTAAAGGAATGCGTTTAGTTTGGGAACCAGAAAATTTAGAAGATGCTTGGAACAGTGCAAGACAAGAATCAAAAGCTGCATTCGGGAATGATGGAATGTATATGGAAAAATTCATTGAAGACCCAAGGCATATTGAAATCCAAATTATTGGAGACCATACAGGCAAGGCAGCTCACCTTTCGGAAAGAGATTGTTCTATTCAAAGAAGACACCAGAAGTTGGCTGAAGAAACGCCTTCTCCTTTTATGACTGAAGAATTAAGAGCTGAAATGGGAGAAGCTGCCATTAAAGCTGCTGAAGCTGTAAATTATGAAGGAGTAGGAACAGTAGAATTTCTTGTAGATAAACACAGAAAATTCTTCTTTATGGAAATGAATACTCGTATTCAAGTAGAACATCCTATTACGGAAGAAGTTGTTGATTATGATTTAATCCGTGAGCAAATTAAAGTAGCTGCAGGCATTAAAATTTCAGGAGAGAATTATGACCCTCAATTGCATGCAATTGAGTGTAGAATAAATGCTGAAGACCCTGAAAATGATTTCAGACCATGTCCTGGTATGATTACTAATTTTCATGCACCAGGTGGACATGGAATTAGAATTGACACTCATGTATATGCAAATTATATGATTCCTCCTTTTTATGACTCTATGATTGCTAAGGTAATTACTGTTGCCCAAACAAGAGAAGAAGCAATTGCTAAAATGGTTAGAGCATTAGATGAATTTATTATTGAAGGAATTAAAACTACCATTCCCTTCCATCAAAAATTAATGAAAGATAAAGATTTTATTGCTGGAAATTATACCACGAAATTTATGGAAACATTTGAAATGTAATCCTTAACTTATATAATAAGAAAAGCCCATTATTAAGTGGGCTCTTCTTATTGATTTTTAATATCAATAATCCAACTCATTAAAGTAAGTTTAATCTTTTATTTAATAATTATTGACTGTTGAGCAGTACCAAATGGAGTTTCAACTTTAACTAAATAAGTGCCACTCTTTAAGCTTGATACATTTGCTTTAACTAATTTAAGATTATTAACATCTGAGTTTAAAACCTCGCGTCCTAGAAAATCAAATATTTGATATGATGATATTGTTGTTGCGTCCACATGTAAATTCAATTTTTCACTGGCTGGATTTGGATAAATGATAAACCCTCTATTTAATAACTCTTCAACTGATGATGGCGTGCAAGCTAATGCATCATATGTCATATCTGAAAAATTAATAAAACAAACATAGTTAATACTATCAACGAATGGGTTTCTATTACCCTGTAAAGAATCAATAAAATCATTCCGAGCAATTTCCCAATTATCTGGGGGATCTTGAAAATGCCATTGCTTCAAAATCATTTGATCTTGGCTAACTGGAAGAGCCCAATTATTTCCGCTTATTGAATTATAACAAATAGCTTCATACATAATAGCTCTTGCTGCATCTCCTTTATGCTCATCTCTAGGTTCAAAAACAGTTTGCCCATTTAAGTTAGTTCCAGATTTACATTCTAAAAAAGAAGATGTTAGATTTACTACTTCTCCTAATGGATTATTACTTCTTAAAATATTTGCAGAGTTCAAATTTGACGGGAATAAATGATGGAAATCACTATATTCTGGCAGGGACTGGGCAGGATTAGTTGGCATCCAACTATGACAATATGTATGTTCACGACTGTAGCCATTTGCAGTAAAATCAAAGGGTTCTGTATATATTTTATTTTCACCGCTATAAACACAAGTAACTACTCTTCTGTCTAATGTTGTATCTCTAGCTTCAAAAAAAGGAATCATTAAATCATCATAATAACTATAATACTGCTGTTGATGTGGATTGATTAAATCATGAAGATCATCCATAAATGAAAGTGATGCTGTATTCAAGCTGCTATAATAAGAAGCTGGCATCATTGATACAGGTGTAGTAATATTACCAGACAAAGGTGCATTAGTATTATAATTTCTATAATTATTTGGACCATTATAGCTAAAAATAGCGAAAAAATAATTTGTTCCTGCTATAATATTATTGGGAGATACAGATGTAGTATTGCTACTGAATACAACTTGGGCATCCCCAATAATATCTCCTCTTTGATAAACAGTTCCATCTAGAGGCACTGCAGTTATAGGAGTACCTTCCTTCCTTAAAAATAAATATCCCTCAACTGAGCTAGCGGGTGTAAAAGAAGCATTTAAACTATATGTTTTTATATTTTGAAATATCAAGCTTGTTGCTTGCGCTATTGGCTCTGATGCTAGAGCGCCTCCAATTCCATATAGATTAATTATGTAGGAAGGTTCATCTACATCATTACTAGTAATGGTTAAAACTGCAATTCTTGTCCCACCACTAGATGGTGTGAAATTTAATACTAGGTCATCAGAACTAGCAGCTAAAACATTTGTAGGAAAAGAGACCACTGAAAAATCTGCAGAATCTACTCCAGAAACTGTAGCAGAAGAAATATTCAATGGATTTAAAGTGCCAAGGTTCTCAATAGTAAAAATAGTTGGAGTCATTGTTGCTATTGGTGAATTGATAATAGAAATACCTCCTGAGACTAAAGATGTCCCTCCTTCCACTACATTAATTTCTTGAGCAGGAGATGCTGTACCTATATCAATACTCACATCATCTAAACCGATATTTCCATTTACTTTATCTGTATATATAAATCGTATAAATCGTGTTGTTGATTGTGGTGTATCTGTATACATTGTATAACTTGCATTTGGAGGTGAGGTGTGAGAATGTAGCGTTGTCCAAACAGAGCCTAAATCAGACTCTTCAACTGTAAAAACACCTCCTCCTGAAAAACCATTTCCAGTGAGATAATATGTCAAATCTCCTGGGTTACTATTAAAATTAATAATCATGTAATCACCAGTATTGTCAAATTTCATTGCTGGTGGCGTATTACCTGAAGCGGTATAAAAACTTGTTCCTGACTCTGTCCATCCAGTAGGTAAATTTGTAGTTGGAAAACTCCAATCAGTTGGTAGAATAGCCTGCGAGTAAGCCAAAACACTTATTAGTACTGTACTCATTAATAATATTCTCTTTTTCATTTATTATTTATTATTTATTAAAAATTGAATCTTGCTGATAAACTAAACCTTCTTCCAAGTCCGAAAAAAACACCTGCTGATTTAGCATCAAAATCACTTGTATTAGCATTGTAAGGGTCATTATTCTGTGCGTCTGAGATATAGATTTCATTTAACAAATTAAGTATGCTAAATTTAATATCTAGCTTCTTATCATCAAATATTTTGAATTTATATCCAGCATGTAAATCAACTAATTGGTAAGCTGGAATCACCCAACTCTCTCTTCCTCCATTTTCTCCATGCAAAGATAAAGGATCAAAGTCAGAGTAATAATCAGCAAAATATGTTCCTCTTAATTTAATGTAAGAATTGTAAGTTGGCTCATATCTTACACTTAATCCATATTGAGTCTGTGCAGCATCACCAACATGAACTCCTTTTGCATCAAAAGCAGTATCTACAGGATTATTATTTTCATCTAAAATTGCATTATTATTTTCATCATAAAGCCTAACAGTATCAGCAGAAGTCCAAGTCCAATCTCCTAAAGAAAGTAATCCCTCTACACTTACTTTATGGCTTATTTTATAGGATAAATCCACTTCAAATCCTTTGTGCAAGGCATTCATTCCATTGATATTTCCTTTAATCAGATTTTCATCTTTATCTTTATATGTAATCCCTTTTGATGGTTTGTTTTCCCATACCGTATAATACGTATTTAAATTAGCAGAAAATAATGAAGAGCGATAAGAATAACCCCCCTCAACAGCTTTTACTATTTCATTTTTAATGCCTTTAAACATTGAATTATCATTGTCAAATACATTTGCAAATCTTGGTGCTTTTGAGATGTATCCTGTATTGAAAAACACATTATTATATTCGTCAAGATTTACATTTAAACCTGTCTTTACTGTATATCCTCTTATCCATTTCCAATCAGTTGATGCCGTTTTAGCTTCCTTAGAATTCACTGTATAATCTACACCATTTACTGTAACCACATCCAAAGCATAAGTAGGAGATCCATTGACATAATTCACATAAGTCCCTAAGGCTTCCCTGATAGTAGTGTCGGTTAAAACTAAATCTTTCTTTTTAAAATAGTCAATTCGTTTATAAGCAGAATTTGAGCCAGAAATATTAAAAAATGCACTTATCATTCCATTGCTGTATTCTGCTTGAGAAAAAGCTCCACTCCATTTTACAATTGCATCATTATGATAGCCAATTATATCCCCCTCTCTTTTTACTCTTGAGAACTGTGTTGCATCATCGTCAACAATAGCATAATCTCCTCCTAGTAAATCATAGATTTCTCTATAATGCTCCCCCTTATAATACCTCATATCTATACCCCCTGACAAAGAGATTTCCTCTGTTACTTGATAATTTAAAGTTGATAACCCTCCATACCAGTAATGATTATTAATTGAGCTTTTTAAATAATCACCTGATTTATATTGCGTACTGTCAGGCACCCAATCTAGGTCCCTAATGGGACCAAACAGGCCTGCTCCAACATTTGCATTATATATATTCTGCAAATCATGCTGTCCATTTGTATCATATGTTGTTTTAGAAGGAGACGTCCCTCCCCCATTCCCAATAGAGGCATATAGAATGTTGGATATATAAAACTTATCACTGACTGTCCAAAAATCTCTTAAAGAAAACTGTGGTTTATGGTAATAATTCTGCTTTGTATTTAAGGTTTCTCTATTATGAATGGTGTCTCCATTGTTATTCAAACTCCATCTGTCCAAATACCCCCAGTGTTTATTATATTTAAGCGCCTCTCTATGATAGTAGTCCATCCCTTTAAAAATTCCATTTACAGAGTCAGCTTTATAAGCTTGTTGAGCTCGATTCCAATAAGTAGAGATATCACTTTTATATGATCTCTGCCCATGTTTTTGTGGAGCTCCCATGGCTGATAAGCTTAAAATATGATTTCCAATTTCCTTTTGAATTTTGGCATAATAAAAGTAGCCTTCACTCCAAGTTTCATCAACAAAACCATTTCCTCTTTTATAGGATCCTGCCAAAGTATATCCCCAACCACTTTCTAACCTACCAGAGTTATAACCCAATGAAGTTCTTAGTTTTCCATAACTCCCAACTGATTGTTTTAATGTTCCTCCAGCTTTATTTCCAGTTCCTTTTGTTAAAATATTCATAGTCCCTCCAACAGATGGAATAGCAATTTTTGAAGAACCTAATCCCCTTTGCACTTGAATATTTGATGTTACAGCATCAAGCCCAAACCAATTTGACCAATAAACCCAGCCATTTTCCATGTCATTAACTGGAATTCCATCAATCATTACAGCAACGTTTCTTTGGTTGAACCCTCTAATTGTAATTCTTGCATCCCCATCTCCACCTCCGCTTTGAGTAGCGTATACCCCAGGAGTGGTATTGAGTACCATAGGAATATCTTGTGAAGCCAACTCCTCACTAATCTTTTTCATAGGAATAGTTGAGAAGGCAACAGGTGTTTCTCTATCTCTTGCAATATCAGAAACTACTTGCACTTCATTTAACAAGACTGTTGTAAGCTTAAAGTTTAAATTCTGAGAATTTTTATCCACAGTAATAGTTTTATTTATTTCTTTATATCCAACATAGGAAACCTTTAAACTTCTTTCTCCTTCATGAATTTTAAATGAATAATTTCCCTCAAAATCAGTAGCTGTACCTTGTCCTTTCCCAAAAATAACTGTTGCTCCAATTAATGCTTCTCCAGTATTTGCATCAGTAATATTACCATTTATTGTTGTTTGTGAAAACAAACTAAAACTTAATACTGTTGCTAAAAATAATGCTGCAATTTTATTCATAATAGTTGTAAAAAAAAGCTGATGTTTCCATCAGCATTATAAAATCATTTTATTGTAAATCTACTCAATGATTAACTTATTGCGAACTTTTCTCCCATCACTAAATTGAATGTTTACAATATAAATTCCTTTTGCTAAATCGGCAGTAAATATTGTGGTATTAGTAGTAGATAGGACCTTTGTTCCTAAAATATTTATAAGTTCAATTTTTTGAATTTTTTCAGTTGCTTTTATACTAACAGAAGCGCCTTCATTTGCAGGATTAGGATACATAATGTGAGAAATTTCATTTGTTTCATTTACTGCTGAAGTTCCTTGGCAATCACAAGTATGAGAACCTAAATTTAACCAGCTATCTTCAGGTATAGAATCCCATTCTAAGCTAGGATTAAACAAATCCACAGGACTAATATCTCCAGTTAAGACAGTATTCTTTCTTATTAATGTATGATTCATTGTCCACCACGCACCCTGTGTAAATCCAGAAGCTGCATCAGCAGTCCATGCTCCAGATGCAGGATCTTCTCCCACTTTCCCAAAAACATCAACAATTATCGAATTAGCAATGTCATTTACAGAACCTCGCGCTAAAACAACCGCATCATTACCATTAAAATACCAAGCGTTTGAAATGTTATAGTCTGGGCAATAAAATGCATCCGCACTTGATTGTAAAATTGTGGATACTGGAACTTCATTGCCAGATCCAGATGGGTTAAGCTTCTCTATAACCCCTACATGCACATCATTAGGAGCAATCATTCCCTCAAGCTGAATTGCGTTTCCGGAGCTTGCACTAGTTGCTCCATTAGAGTATCTTATAATCATGTATAAAGCTAGATCAATGTCTTGTGAAGTGGGATTATAAATTTCAAGGGCTTTATTATTGCCAGAACCTTCAACATATTCAGAAATAAATAATTCAGAACAATCCATAATTTGGGCGTTCACACTCATTGAAAAAAGCACAGTCATTAATAGTAATATTTGTTTCATAATTTTTGGTTTAATTAAGGTGCTAATTTAAACATTCAATTTAA
>Ga0206130_10000415_pt1 | contig 73263 bp, 64 predicted proteins | sample Helgoland_Spring_9_FD_148637 | JGI IMG/M metagenome (GOLD analysis project Ga0206130, IMG submission 148637) | Pelagic subsurface seawater microbial communities from Kabeltonne, Helgoland, North Sea - Helgoland_Spring_Bloom_20160512_1 | ecosystem: Environmental > Aquatic > Marine > Epipelagic ... | reverse complement strand
CATGATCGACGGCCTTATTCCGTTAATCATCAAAGCGCCAGCAGAGGTCGTAATCGCTGGCAGGCTAATCTGGAGGATTTCCAGCCATAGGTGCTAGCACGGAAGCGTGCGGGGAATATCCATTTGGTTTTAGCCGTCTTCGTCGTACCATCGGCCTATGTCCTGGCAAACCTAAACAGGACACATTTATTTGAGATTCTTCAAATTTCACGGGCAACATATCGGCATTGCTCGAATGAAACCTTTCTTGGTTGTAATAGATCATGAATCTTCATATGAACTTTAATCAGATATCGCTACTGTTCTAACTGTCTTTTTCTGAGTAATTAGGCTGTCTACTCTTTCTGTCATTGCCCTTTTTTACCCCTATTTCCTAATATTCATAATACCTGAACAGCAACGTGAACACCCTAACCACACCCATGTGCATAAGGGATTTTTAAAGATGATTCATCATAAAACGAGTTATTATTGCGTGCAATTATGATTGTGGTTTGTAGCATCGTTTACGACGCTATTTTCAAAACCACATAAACTCAAGTAGTTAAGGTATGTCTTTGGCGTTAGTTTGTAGTGAGTATTTAAGAGGAAACTCAGTGTTTATAAGGATTTCAGAGTGAGTGAGTAACTTACTCCCACTCAACAGTAGTGTTAGAAAAAACCTTGTAATATCAGCATATTAGCAGGTGGCGAGTTACAAACCTTGTAACCTTAATACTTAACAGCACACCCACCCTCTTCAACTAAGTAACCTTGCTAACCAATCAAATGTTAAAACTGTTGTGAAAACCTTTAATCCTACTAACCCTAAAAATAGAAATAGAAAAATAACTTTTACTTTTCTGCTTTTAATATTTTTCCAAAGTAATAATTTAGCTTTAACTTCATTTTTTACTTCATCTATAGCTTCTTTCATAAAACCCGCTTTTTATTGATTACTAATGAATCGCAATAGTCGAGTTAGTTTGCAACACAGTTTGTAACTGCTTCATGGGAATGGAGTCTACAGAGGAGTTTGTCACAACTTTTAGAGTGCTAAACCTGTATAAAATGGGGGTTTGCGAGGAACACGCTCACTCCCACTCAATAGTTGCAGGCGGTTTACTGGAAATGTCGTAGGTGACGCGGGATATGCCTTCGATCTCATTAATAATTCGCCCGCTGACCTTCTCCAGAAAATCGTAGGGAAGATGCGCCCAACGGGCTGTCATAAAATCAATAGTTTCCACCGCTCGCAACGCAATCACATACTCGTAACGCCTGGTGTCTCCGACGACGCCCACAGAGCGAACTGGCAAAAAGACTGCAAATGCCTGGCTAACCTTGTCATACAGGTCAGCCGTTCTAAGCTCTTCAAGAAAGATATGGTCTGCACGCCGAAGCAGATCGGCATACTCTTTCTTAACCTCGCCCAGGATTCTGACCCCCAGCCCGGGCCCTGGAAACGGATGACGAAACACCATTTCGTTAGACAACCCAAGCTCTAGACCAATCTTACGGACTTCATCCTTGAACAGCTCACGAAGTGGCTCCACCAGCTTTAACTTCATATAGTCCGGCAATCCACCAACATTGTGATGTGACTTAATGACATGAGCTTTGCCACCCTTGAGCCCTGCTGATTCAATGACATCAGGGTAGATAGTGCCCTGCGCTAAAAATTCAACACCGGGAATTCTAGAGGCTTGCTCGTCGAAGATATCAATGAACGTGTTGCCAATGACTTTCCGCTTTTCCTCGGGGTCAGTCACCCCCGCTAATCTGGCCAGGAACTTGTTCTCCGCTGAGACAGTGATCATATTCAGGGCAAAGCTATTCTGGGTCCCCTGCCCCATCATCGCGTTGACCTGAGCTGACTCGTCCCTGCGTAACAGGCCATTATCGACGAACACACAGGTGAGCTGATCGCCAATAGCACGCGCAAGCAGTGCCGCTAGAACAGAAGAGTCAACACCACCCGACAATCCAAGGATCACCTTGGCAGTGCCTACCTGCTCGCGGACCTGGGTAATGATGTCATCAACGATATTGCTGGGTGTCCAAAGCGCCTGACACCCGCAAACTACTTTTATAAAGCGATCAAGTAATGCAGCACCCTGCAGGGTGTGATTCACTTCTGGGTGAAACTGGAGGCCATAAAAGCCTCTTTTTTCATCAGCCATTGCTGCGATATCAGTATTGTCACTGCGGCCGATAACGGAAAATCCCGGTGGCGCCTTAACCACCTTGTCCCCATGGCTCATCCACACTTCCAGGTATGGGTCTACAGAGCCGCCATCGCTGAGCTCCGAGATCAAGGCGGAATCCGACATTACTTCAACCCGGGCGTAGCCAAACTCACGTTTGTTAGATTCCGCTACTTCGCCGCCCATTTGTTTGGCCATCGTTTGCATGCCATAACAGATGCCAAGAACGGGTACCCCAAGCTCGAAAACATATGCCGGCGCGGCCAGAGTTTCTGACTCAGACTTTAGCTCAGTGACGGACTCAGCCTTTGGCTCAGTGACGGACTCAGGACCACCTGACAGAATGATCCCCATAGGTGAAAATTTTCGGGCTATCCCTTCCTTCAGGTCGAAGGGGCGTATTTCGCAATAGACCCCTGTTTCACGAAGACGACGAGCAATCAGTTGGGTGTACTGGGAACCAAAATCAAGAATCAGGATTTTTTCCTGATGAATATCAGGGTTTGACGACATGTTATTTTCTGACAAATAGTAAGAGGAGATTATACATCGTCGGAGGCCTAAATGATGCCGTTCAGGTAATATGCACTGATGGAAAGATCGAACCGACAAGTAATTACCGTCTCGGATCTCAATCGAGATGCGAAACGGCTGCTGGAATCAGAATTCCCAATTCTTCATGTAGAGGGAGAGATATCCAACTTGGCCCAACCGGGCTCAGGCCACTGGTATTTCACGCTGAAAGACGACAGGGCGCAAATACGCTGCGCGATGTTTAAGAATCGCAACCACATGGTTCGGTTTAAACCACGCAATGGCCAGAAAATTGTGGTTCGCGGTCGGATCACCCTTTACGAAGGCCGCGGTGAGTTCCAGATGATCGCAGAGTTTCTTGAGGACTCAGGGGATGGCGCGCTGCGCCGAGCGTTCGACAAACTAAAGGCCTCTCTACAAATCGAAGGGTTGTTTGATCAAGCGAAAAAGAAACCCTTACCTAACTTGCCGGAACATATCGCGATCATCACCTCGCCCACCGGCGCGGCGGTCCGCGATGTTATCTCTGTGATGCAGCGCCGTTTCCCCGCTATTAGGATCAGCATAATTCCGGTTCAGGTGCAGGGAGATCAATCAGTTCCACAAATAGTTGCTGCACTGCAAACGGCTAATCAACTTTCCGTCGAGCACCAACCAGCACCCTTTGACCTGATTCTTCTCACCCGCGGCGGTGGCTCTCTTGAAGACCTCTGGTCGTTTAATACCGAACCTGTTGCCCGAGCCATCGCTGCGAGTCACTTACCTGTCGTGTGCGCAGTGGGCCACGAATCAGACTTTTCGATCGCCGATTTTGTTGCAGATCTCAGGGCTCCAACGCCATCCGCAGCGGCCGAACTCATCACACCGGATGGCGATGTTCTGCTTGATGGTTTTAATATGCTCGCCCGGCGCCTAAAGCAGTTAGTGGACCAACACCTGGCGAACGGTGCAAGAGACATCCTGCATCTGCAGAAACGGCTACGGCATCCGCGCGCCCATTTGGAAGAACTAGCACAACGCCTGGATGAGTTGGAGCGTCGACTGATAAGTAACGTCAAAAATCAGCTGGAACGACAGCGGTCACGAATAGACCGGCACAAACTCACATCGCCGCAAACAACCATCGACGCAAGCAGCGTAAGACTTGGATACCTAAAAGAAAAGCTCATTGACCGTTCGCAATCCGCGATCAGAGCCCGGTCAGATCAGCTGGTGAACTTCACAGTAAGGTTAGACGCACTGAGCCCGCTGGCTACATTGCAGCGTGGTTATGCCATTGTTTCATCACAGACCGATGAACACATTGTCACCAGCTCACAGGATCTAAAGCCGGGTGATCGTATTCGAGCGAGGCTGAAAAGCGGCGCGGTTATCGCCGAAGTACAGTCGATTGAAGTACCGCCGATTGGAGTACCGTCCAGTGAATGAAAAAAAATCAGGTGCCAACCAGTCATGAGGAATCAAGATTGTTCGATAAAGTATCTGGTGCTGGCGCTGTTAGCACTGTGCCAACCGGCAATGGGCCTGCCTGAGCACGACCCCGTGCCCGGCGGCATCGCCCTGGTACCGGTCAACTCCGACACTAATGCACTATTTGACGGTCGCCGCGTGATGATCTCTGAATCTGAAGGGGGCTATGTCGCCGTCGTTGGCATACCACTTTCGCATTCACCCGGCGCTTTTTATCTGGACACGGCAGAAGGCAAGGTACAATTTAAGGTAAAAGAAAAACAGTATGAGGAACAACGTTTAACCATACAGAACAAACGCAAGGTCAATCCCTACGCTCAGGATATGGAACGGATAACCCGAGAACGCGCAGAGATGGACACCGCGTTTAACCATTTCAGACCGGTCAAAAGACCCGACACAGACTTTGATTTACCAACAGAAGGCATTGTGTCCAGCTCCTTTGGTTTAAGACGAATACTAAACGACCAACCCCGGAGCCCCCACAGCGGTCTGGATATCGCAGCCAGCGAAGGCACCCGCATCAGGTCACCTGCTGCAGGCATCATTGTCGCCACCGGTGACTACTTCTTTAATGGCAATACCGTACTGATTGATCATGGCCAGGGGCTCATCACGATGTACTGCCACATGAGCAGCATTCGGGTCGAGGTCGGCCAAGCTGTCAATAAGGGGCAATATATAGGGGATGTTGGTATGACAGGGAGAGTTACCGGTGCTCACCTTCACTGGGGTGTCAGCCTGAACAACGCGCGAGTCAATCCTGGCTTGTTCCTAAATCAGGCATCCACGCCCTAGGTTTTCTTCTTGCCCTTCTTCTTGTCTTTCTTGGTGTGAGAATTCATCCGCTTACGACTATCGAGCTGTCGGTCAGTCAGTTTTTTATCACGACCTTTAAACGGGTTTTCAGCTGTTCGAAACTCCATACGAAGCGGCGTTCCTTTCAACTTTAACGCGTCAACAAACTGGTGCATTAGATACCGCTTATAGGCTTCCGGAACTTTGTCGGTCTGGTTCCCATGGACGATAATAATTGGTGGGTTATTACCACCAAGGTGCGCATACCGGAGTTTAATGCGCCGGCCATTTACCAGTGGCGGTTGATGATTGAAGATTGCACGCGCAAGAATCTCGTTTAGCCTGGATGTCGGTACTTTCAGTGTTGCGGAAGCATAGGCCTGATGGATCGAATCATAAAGGTGTCCCACTCCGCTACCATGAAGCGCCGAAATATAATGCATCTTCGCAAAATCGATAAAAGTAAGTCGTCGATCTAACTCAGATCTAACCTGGTCCTTCTGATCCTGGCTCGTTCCATCCCATTTGTTGATCGCGATCACCAAGGCTCGCCCAGCATCCAGCACATGACCCAACAGATGCAGATCCTGATCTACGATACCCACCTGAGCATCAACCATCAGAATGACAACATGCGCATCCGAAATCGCCTCAAGCGTTTTGATAATCGAAAAAGTTTCGATCTTTTCGGTGACCTTTCCCCTGCGCCGAACGCCTGCTGTATCAATGATGGTGTAGGGTTTTCCTTCACGCTCATAGGGAATGTAGATACTGTCCCTTGTGGTACCAGCCTCATCAAAAACAACAACCCTGTCTTCACCGAGCAACCGATTGACCAGCGTGGATTTACCAACATTAGGGCGGCCAACGACGGCTATCTTAATGCCGGCTGCTTCCCCACTGCTGGTTCCAGCATCCTCAGATTGCAGTCTTGGTTTAATTTCTTCGTCCAGGAGCTGCCCAACACCGATGCCATTGCTTGCCGAAATGAATTTCGGCTCGCCAATACCTAGCGCATAAAACTCTGCAGCCACAAAATCGGCGTTCTGGCCATCAATCTTGTTGGCTACCAGCAGTGTCGGAATTTCGTTCTGGCGGAGCATCGCTGCAATATTTTCATCCCCTGCGGCTCGCCCATCTTTTGCATCAACCAGGAATAACACCAGGTCAGCCTCAGCAATCGCCTGTTTGGCCTGATCCGCCATAGGCACATCGATACCATTTTCGTCGCCGGAAAGGCCGCCGGTATCGACGACGATATAGGGGAAGTCACCCATCGCGCCTTTACCGTACTGTCGGTCACGGGTAAGCCCGGGAAAGCTGGCTACCAGCGCATCCCGAGTCCGAGTTAATCTATTGAATAGCGTTGATTTACCAACATTTGGTCGGCCCACCAGCGCAATAACAGGTAGCATATTGTTTGCCTATCGAATTTCCAGGACGAAAAGGCTGCCCTTATTACTCATGGCATACAGACGCCCGCCTTCCGCTACAACGCCCGATCTAACACCAGCCCCATCAATCTTGCGACGCCCTACAAATCTGCCGTCAGACTGTGCCATCAAATGAAGATACCCTTCAAAGTCCGCAAACGCGATGTAACTCCCCATTGCGACTGGCGCCGTAATATCACGATGCAACAAAGCATCAACTCGCCAAACCTCCCGGCCATTATCAGCATTATGTGCACTGATCTGACTATCGCTACTCGCAAGGTAGACATTACCAAACCCCGTCCCAACACCTGACACGCTGGACGCTTCTTCTGACCAAAGAACTCTTCCGGACACTAGATCTAAACCAACAATTCCTCCCTGGAAGCTGGCCGCATACAAACGGCCGTTTTCCATTGCCATTGCGCCATCAATATCCACGAGTCTTTCAAGATCAGAACTTCCCTGGGCCACACCAACTCGCTGCTCAAGCCTTACAAACCCTGTATCCCTTTCCAAAAGCGTCACCCTGCCACTTGAGAACCCGACCACAATGACGTCATCTGAAATAATGGGTGTCGATGTACCCCTTAATGTCAGCGCAGGAATATTCGTCGTATAAATCCATTTACTGGATCCGTCTATCGCATCGTAAGCCGCCACTTTGCCATCAATGGTCTGCACCACCACCAAGTCATTATCAATCTGGGGCTGGGATAACACTTCGCTGGCGACGCGGGATTTCCAGGCTAAGCTTCCATCACTCTGGTTCAGCGCTAAAATTTCCCCGGACCCTGTACCCACGACAACCAGGTCGCCACCAGCACCAACACCACCCGTGATGGCATCAAGACCTTTCGAAAAACCAAATGAAAGCTCTTCCTTGGTGTAAAAGTCCTTTATCTCAGCCTCCCAAATGACACGTCCCGTATCCGTAGTTAACGCCTTGATCTTACCGTCCGCGGAAGCAGCAAAGACACGTCCGCCAATAATCGCAGGTCTTAGTCTGATGGCCCGGTCACCCGATCCGCCACCAATTTTCTGGTTCCAGAGCACGTCAAGACGAACTTCTTCATTAATGTCTGGCAGAGGATTGGGTTTGATCTCTTCTGGCTCGTCGTCCCCCCCGAACCAACTGCAACCCGACATCGCTAACAACACAAGTAGCCAGACAAGGAGACGCATCTGGCGACGATTAATCATGCGTCCTCATCCTCTGTTACTTGCTCTGCCAGTTTGTCGTCCTCTTCCTCGTCCTCTGCGAGGTCGTCATCTTCTAACACTTCCTCAACTATTTCCGGCTGCATCAAGGACGCCTGAGTCAGGCTTGCCGAAAGAGGAAGGTCTGCCAGCTTAAGTTCAAGAGTCGGCTTTTCGACCTCTTCGTTCATGTTTTCAAGCGCCCGCTGGTAGGCCTGTCGTGCCAGCTCCAGATCTCCCATGGCGTGAAGGATATCCCCTTTCGCTTCTTCGACTGAAGCAACCTGACCAGACGCAGGCTGGTGATCAACCAGCAATGCCATGGCGGAGGCAGGATCTTCTAGTCCCGCATACACACGCGCTAACCGGACCCTGATCGTCGTTTCCAGGTGCGATTCGGACACGTTGTCAAGCGCCCAACGCAGTTCTTCCACGGCCATATCAAGGTTATTTTCCGTCACCGCTACCTTCGCGAGTCTCATCGCCGCAAAAACCGCGTAAGTCGTATCACCATGGTCTGATTTAAGCGTCTCTGCCAGGCTTAAGGCGGTGATTCGTACCGCCTCGTCAGAGCCATTGGTCGCTATATTGTCGGTCGCAACCAAAAGGTTTTCGTAAACCGCTGAGGCCGCCTCACCTGTCTCGATGACATTTTCTTCCCAGGCACGGTATCCAAAGATAGCGCCGACCGTCACCACGACTGTAATGACCAGAGAGGTACCGTTCTCATCCCACCAGTTCTTTAATACCTCTAATTGTTCTTCATCCGATTCAACCAAACTAGTTCTCCTTGCTAAAGTAGTCGATGCAATACTGCGTCAACGTCTCTTGTGAGATTGTTGACTGCTCGCCACCTTCTCTCAATGATTTAATGCCGACAGTACCTGTAGCAACTTCGTCCTCACCTAAAACCAGGGCAAGGTCAGCGCCAGAGGCATCCGCTTTTTTCATCTGCGACTTAAACTTGCCGTCACCACAATGAACAACAATCTTTTTCCCTGATAGTTGATCCCTGATTGATTCAGCCAGCCGCAGGGCTGTTGCACGTGCGGCGTTACCGTGGGACACAACATAGACATCAGCATCTTTCGATAATTCCATCTTTTCAGCCAACATCAGGGACAATCGATCGATTCCCATGGCAAACCCTACACCCGGCGATGGCTTACCGCCCAGTTGTTCAACCAGGCCGTCATATCGCCCACCGCCACACACAGTTCCCTGCGAGCCTAGAGTCGTCGTAATCCACTCAAAAACTGTCTTGTTATAATAGTCGAGTCCCCGAACTATATTCGGATTAACCGTGTAAGCGATACCGTTATCGTCAAGCAGGCCGCGCAGCCCTTCAAAATGCTGCTTCGATTCATTATCCATAAAATCGGACAAAACGGGGGCGCCCTGCAATATTTCCTGCGTCTTTAAGGACTTGCTATCGAGTATCCGCAGTGGGTTCGTGGTCAGGCGCCTTTGGCTATCCTCGTCGAGCTCGCTTTCGTAGGCTTGGAGGTAGCCGGCCAACTTCTCTTTAAACTTTACTCTGGCATCAGGATTACCCAGTGAATTGAGCTCAAGCCTGATATCTCCGTCCAACCCGAGCTTTCGCCAGATTCTGGCATTCATGAGCAGCAGTTCAGCATCCACATCAGGGCCAGGCATCCCGAAGCACTCAGCGCCAATCTGATCAAATTGTCTGTATCGGCCTTTTTGGGGCCTCTCGTAGCGAAACATAGCGCCGCTATACCAGAGTCTCTGGACCTGGTTAAACAAAAGACCATTTTGCTCGGCAAAACGGACACATCCGGCTGTACCCTCCGGTCTGAGCGTTAGGCTTTCACCGTTACGATCGTCAAAGGTGTACATCTCTTTTTCGACGATATCCGTATTTTCACCGACGACTCGTTTAAACAGTTCAGTCTGTTCCAACTGCGGTAGGCCTATTTCGCGGTAGCCATAGGACGCAAGCACTTCACGCACGACGTCTTCTATCGCCCGGGAGATCTTTTTTTGTGCAGGCAATAAGTCCTGCATACCTCTAACTGCTTGAATCTTCATGGTTTCTGTGGGCCCAAGGTTGAACCTTCGTTATGACTTACCTAGTTCGGCACGGTCAATTTTGCGGCTCGATCCGGGCCAATAAAGGGCTCAAGTTCGACTGGGCCGCCATTGTAAATCATCTCGACCCCTGTTGCCTTCCCCAATAACACCTTGAAAGGCGCTGTGCCGTAGATCGTCAGGACATCATTAGCCTGATTCAGGTCGTAATAGATCGAGCCACGCTGGTTGTCTGCAATTTCTACCCAGCACTCATCCTTAAATGACAGCGCTAACTTGTCCGGTCCACCGGCGTTCACTGTGATGAAGCGTCGGGTTCCATCTGTGGTTCGCTCAACCTTTACCGTATCGACGTCGGTGGATTCTTCCGCTGAACTGGCTAGCGCCGAAATGGCTCTTTTTGAAATTGATTGATTTGAAACAGATCGATCTGAAATAGATTGGTCTGAAATAGATTGGTCTGAAATAGATTGATCTGCCTCAGCTTCCTGAATTGACTCTTCAGCCACCAGTATTGCTGACACTTCACCGTTTTCAGAGCCTATTTCAGCTAGCGCGGGCTGCACGGCATCAAGCGCCCTCAATGTCTCTGACATTTCAACTTGCGGCCCTAACCCTGGCTGATCGAGTGATGCCTGTTCCGATGGCAACACTGTGGCGTCCTGAGGCGAAAGCGTGAAATCAAAACCGACCCCCAAGGAATCCTGTGTTGCCGATTGCGAGGCGGCTGGTTGAACGATGCCGGGCGGCGTTTTTTCTTCCGGATCGCTGACTGCCCACCAAATAACGGCGACGATCAGCGCCAAGCAAGCAAGGCTAATCAAACCCGTTTGCAAAACCGGCCCTGTGATACTGGCCGTGCCTAAATCTTCCTCCGTCACCTTCTGCATTTCCAGGGTTGGTTCTGCTACCTGCAGTTCTGCGTCGTAAAGGGCAACGATTTCGTCTCCGGACAGCCCAACCACGCGCGCGTAAGTTCGCAGGTAACCCTTAATAAAAGCCGGTTTCGGTATTCTGGAGAACTCACCGTCATCAATGTGCTTAATAAAAGATGTGGTGAGGTACAGTTGATCGGCAACTTCTTTCTGCGAAAGACCCAACCGCTCTCGCGCCTCGGTCAGTAACGCCGAGGCTCCTTTTATTGCTTCAGGAGATTCTAGCGAGAGAGGTTCATCAACCGACATCTATGCTGACTCTTTGTATTGTTGGTACTCGTCACTGCCCGGGAATATGCCTTCAAGCGCCTCACTGCAGCTTGCTTCCTCGTTGTTATCGTTGAATATTCTGCTGAGCCTGACGCAAAGCCATAGCGACTTTGCGGTCGAGGGTCCCGCTTCAGAATAACGTCTGTAGTAATCTCTGGATTCGATATAATTTTGCTCATCAAACCGAATCTCGCCCAGTTCAATCAACGCGCGTGACTGCTCAGGGTTTAACTGCGTGGCTCGGGTAAAAGCATTTTCAGCGTCTTTAGGCTGACCAATACGGTTGTAGGCTACCCCAAGGTTTTCAAACACCATGGGGCGATTGGGATAAAACCGGTCCTCACTGGCTTTTGACAGCTGTTCTACTGCCTCAGGAAAACGTTTCTCGGAGAATAGAAATGCGCCATAGCTATTTCGTATCTGCGCCGATTCGGGGTCGTACCTGACAGCCCGCTTGAAATACTCTTCGGCAAGATCGTTTTCACCTTCTAATTGAAAAACCAAACCATAGGTCACGTGAACATCGGCATTCCTGGGATCTATGTCCAGAGCCTTGGCCAGCTTTTCCTTTGCCCGCTGATAGTCCCGGTTTCGAAGATAACCTATCGCCAGGTCCAGGTGTCTTTGCACCAACTCTGAAGTCCCATTATCGGCGCCTCCACCTCTGGGGGCGTTTACAGACTGGCAAGACGATACCAACAGTGCCAGCAACAACACCAGCACAGCGCGTGTCATGCTATTTCACCCGCAGCGATTCTTTTGTACTTCTCCTGTCGCCGAGTCTTGTCAGCAACCTGACCCACAAGCTGGCCGCACGCCGCGTTAATATCGTCACCGCGGGTTGTACGGACGGTGACTGAGTAACCGCTGGTCACCAATATTTCCTGGAATTTTCTGACTGCCATCATGGAAGGTCGCTTGTACACCGTGCCAGCAAATGGATTAAATGGAATCAAATTAATCTTACACGGAAACCCCACCAGCAGGTGAGAGAGTTCCCTGGCATGCTCGGGCTGGTCGTTAACCCCATCCATTACCGTATATTCAACAGTGATCGTTCTTTTGTTGCCCAGGTTTTTTGCGTAACGGGTGCAGGCTTCAAGCAATGTTGCGATGGGATACTTCCGATTAATCGGTACAAGCTGATCCCTCAGCTCGTCATTCGGGGCATGCAATGAGATCGCCAAGGATGCATCGGTAGTTTCGATCATTCGTTCGATGCCCGGGACCACACCCGAGGTAGAAATAGTCACTTTCCGTTTCGAGATACCGTAGCCAAGATCGTCCATCATTAGCTCAACCGCAGGCAGAACATTGTCAAAATTCAGCAGCGGTTCGCCCATCCCCATCATCACAACGTTGGTCACGGTTCGGCTTCGATCCGGGTAGACTTCAGCGAGCCTACGCAATGCGATCCGCAGCTGACCAATGATTTCCGCTGTTGTCAGGTCGCTATTGAAGCCCTGCTTTCCTGTCGAACAAAAACTACAATCCAGCGCGCAACCGACCTGTGAAGAAACGCACAACGTCCCCCTGGTTTCCTCTGGAATGAAGACCGTCTCGAACAGGCTCCCGGACGCCGATCTGATTAGCCACTTGCGCGTGCCGTCATTAGACACGAATTCTTCGTGAACCTCGGGCTCTGCGACATTACCATTTAGAATCAGATACTCACGTAATGACTTACTGATATCGGTCATCTCGGTAAAATCACTAACGAAACGATGATGGATCCATTTCATGATCTGCCCAACGTGAAAAGGCTTCTCACCAAGCTCCAAGAGCAGCGCACGCCAGTCTTTCTGGGTATAAGCCAGGTAATTATTATCTTGGCGCGGCTGTTCACTCATCGTTTATTTCAACTCAGGTTATCGATCACAAAGCTGCTCTGGTTCAAAGAAATAGCTAATTTCGCGCGCAGCCGACTCTGGGGAATCTGACCCATGAACCGCGTTCGCCTCAATTGATTCAGCAAAATCGGCCCGAATGGTTCCTGCTTCAGCCTCTGCGGGGTTAGTAGCACCCATCAACTGACGGTTCAGTGCTATGGCACCTTCACCTTCCATTACCTGCACGATCACAGGCCCGGAACTCATGTAATTGACCAGGTCCTCAAAGAATCCTCTGCCATCATGTTCTGCATAAAAACCCTTCGCTTTATCAACCGTCAGGCGTTCCATGCGGGAAGCGACGATACGCAGTCCTGCTTTTTCAAAACGGGAAACAATCTCCCCAATGACATTCTTCGCGACCGCGTCGGGTTTGATGATTGAGAATGTTCTCTCCATCGCCATGATACTACTCCAAAAGTTAGGTTAAAAAATTTCGGCGCATTATACGCCTATGATAGGTAAAACGTAGCTTTTACTACCCGCTTCAGGTCACTAGGGCCTGCAGCGCTTTACTGCTAATCCATTTCATCGAGCCAGGACATTTGTATCGCCTCAAGAACCTTTTCACCACACCGCTCGGGGTCATCGTCAAAGCCTGACAGCCCCATTACCCATTCACGCAGATCCGTAAAGCGGACCGTGAGCGGATCCACATCCGGGTGGGCATCAACTAATTCAATGGCTATGTCGTTAACATCAGTCCATTTCATCGCGGTCTCCTGGTCAGTGGTTTTCTGACACCTGGTTTATGGTGTACTTAGGTATCTCAATCACCAGATCTTCATCGCCAACCAGCAGTTGGCATGACAATCTTGAATCCGGCTCCAAACCCCACGCTTTATCCAGCAGATCGTCTTCCAACTCGTCTGATACTTGCAACGAATCAAAACCTTCACGAACAACCACATGGCACGTAGTGCAGGCACAGGCCATCTCGCAGGCATGCTCAATATCGATACCGTTTGCCATCGCCACTTCTATCAGGTTGTCACCTTTGCTAGCTTCTATCACTGCTCCTTCGGGGCAACGACCTTCATGTGGTAGGAATATTAGTTGGGGCATAATGACTTCCTGATTAAATCTCTTTATCGACTTCTTCGATATTCCTGCCGGCAAGCGCCTTACGAACCGCTGCATCCATTCTCAGAGATGCAAACTCCTCGCTTGCTCGACCCAATAATTCTGTTCCTTCACTGATCGCCAGATGATCTTCGCCCTCTGACAAACTGCCAAGCTTCTCGATTGCCTGTTGCAAGGCCTGAATATCGCTTTCCATTAGCAACGCCGCGCCATCTTCTGCCAGAGCGTTGCCGAGCGCTTCAATCACCCGACCAGACTCAACTCTAGCCTCCATCAACGATCTCTGGTTCGCATCCTCTGTCGCATGCTCGAAGGACGCCTGTAACATCGACGTGATTTCTTCATCGGTCAAACCATAAGAAGGTTTAACCTCTACACTGGCTTGCGTACCCGTACTGGTTTCGCGGGCAGAAACAGAAAGCAGACCATCGGCATCAACGTTAAACATCACTTCAATTTTCGCCGCGCCGGCCACCATAGGTGGGATACCTGTTAGCTCAAATCGTGCCAGCGATCGGCAATCAGCGACCAACTCGCGCTCGCCCTGCAGGACATGAATGAGCATCGCAGTCTGGCCATCTTTATAGGTCGTGAATTCCTGAGCGCGCTCAGTGGGTATCGCCGTATTTCGGGAAATCACTTTTTCTGCAAGCCCACCTACCGTCTCCAGGCCCAAAGAAAGCGGCAATACATCCAACAGCAGCATCTCATCATCTGGCTTATTGCCAACCAGAATATTCGCCTGGACCGCTGCTCCGACGGCGACTACTTTGTCAGGGTCCATATTGTTGAGCGGTGTTTTACCGAAATAGTTCGCTACCTGATCGATGACCTGGGGGACACGTGTCGAGCCACCCACCAAGACGACGTTATGGATATCACCTAGCTCAACCCCAGCATCCCTTACGGCTCGGCGGCAGGCTTTAATAGACGCATCAACCAATGGCGCGACAAGCTCATCGAAGGTGGCTCGATCCAGTGCTCCCTTAAACTGCACCCCATCACGATCAAAATCTATGTCGACCTTGGCGTTATCAGTCAGGCTTTCCTTGATTGCTCTGGAGGCCATCAACAATCCACGTAACTGTTCGGTTGCCAATGGTTTAGCGTATCCAGACTGCTCAACTATCCAGCCGGCGATCGCTCTGTCGAAATCATCACCGCCGAGTGCCGAATCGCCGCCCGTTGCCAGTACTTCGAAGACCCCCTTTCGGAGCCTGAGCAAAGAGATATCAAAAGTACCTCCGCCTAGATCGTAAATAGCAATCACGCCCTCACTACCGGAATCAAGGCCATAGGCAATCGCGGCAGCGGTGGGTTCGTTTAGTAATCGCAATACATTGACACCAGCGAGCTGTGCCGCATCTTTCGTCGCTTGCCTTTGAGCATCATCAAAATAGGCTGGCACCGTTATAACAACACCATCCAGGTCACCGTCCAGTGTAGCGCTGGCACGATCGACCAAGGTACGAAGGATTTCTGCCGAGACCTCAACCGGGGTTACACTCCCGCTGATGGTTTCGATTCGCGGCATTCCGCCTTCAGAAGCAGAAAAACGGTAAGGAAGCTGATCCCCCAGCGTCGCCAGGTCTTCTATGCCGCGGCCCATTAGTCTTTTTACGGACACGATGGTGTTCATGGAATCATTCACCGCCTCGGTCAATGCTTCGTCACCAACGATTATCCCGCCGGATGCATAGCGTACGACTGAGGGAAGCATATGCCTGCCCTGCTCATCAGGAAGGGTTTCAGCAACGCCTTCACGCACACTCGCAATGAGCGAATTAGTCGTGCCAAGATCTAATCCCGCTGCTCGTTTACGCTGGTGGGGGTCGACCGCCTGGCCGGGCTCTGTGATTTGTAGTAGTGCCATCTATATCTCAATAACTTTTCTTCAGTGATGCCCTGGTAATCCAACAACTTTTCTTCACCCGTGTCCTAGTAATCCAACAACTTCTCTTCAAGGCGATTCGCTGAAACCATCAACTTGGACAGAAACTGGAGTTCGTACACCAATCTCTCTGCCTTATCTATGTCTTCATCCAATGCTTCTTTAAATTTTGCTTGTACTACGTTGATTGCCTGCAGCATCTTTTTACGAAACGAATCAAGTTCTTCTAAATCACCCTCATCTTCTTCAATCTCTTCGAGCTGTTCCCTGAGATCAATCTGGTCCATCAGGAACGATGGAGGTAAAGCGGGGTTGTGTTTCAGCGCTACTCCCCTGAGCTCCAACATATAAATCGCACGAGGTAACGGCGCCCGAAGCGTTTCATTCGCCGTATTAACCAGCGTCGCCCACTGCATCGCCAGTCGTTTCTCTTGGTCTGTTCCCGCGGCAAAACGATCGGGGTGAACTTGTTTCTGCAAGTCCAGAAAACGGTCAGCGAGAAGTTCCTCAGCCACGGCATAATCGACCGGCAGGCCGAATATCTCGAAATAGTTTCTATTGAAATCCACGAATAGTAAGGACGCCTGGCTTCACACCAGACCCTTCTAGTTAGACGGTGAAACTCTCGCCACAGCCGCATTCACCCTGAACGTTTGGATTCTTAAACTCGAATCCTTCGTTAAGTCCCTGCTTCACATAGTCCATCTGCGTACCATCGATGTAGACCAGCGACTTGGGATCCACGAATACATCAACGCCCTGCGAAGAGAATTTAAGATCTTCCGGCAAAATATCATCAACCGGCTCCATTACATACATTAGGCCCGAGCATCCGGTGGTCTTCACTGCGACCCGAATCCCTACACCCTTGCCCCTTGAGCTCAGATACCCAGCAACGTGCTCCGCCGCTTTTTCTGTCAGGCTGACACCCATATTTTTATCCTGCCGCTGCCGCCGATGAATTTTCATCACCGTTATGTTTTGCTCGATAGTCCTGAATGGCCGCTTTTATGGCGTCTTCTGCTAATACGGAACAATGTATTTTTACCGGCGGCAGGGCTAGCTCTTCAGCAATCTCTGTATTCTTGATGCCTTCGGCTTCGTCCAGCGTACGCCCCTTGACCCATTCTGTCAGCAGAGAACTAGAAGCAATAGCACTACCACAGCCATACGTCTTGAATTTAGCATCTTGAATGATGCCATCTTCGCCCACCTTGATCTGCAAGCGCATCACGTCTCCGCAGGCTGGGGCACCGACCATACCTGTGCCCACTTCTCCGCTTTCTGCGTCCATTTTCCCGACGTTACGCGGATTCTCGTAGTGGTCCAGTACTTTGTCGCTATATGCCATTTCTATTTTTCTCCTAAGATGAAAAGCGTCCAGAGGGACGCCATTCAAAAATGTTAGTTAGTGTGCAGCCCACTCAATTTTGTCCATATCCACACCGTCTTTGTACATATCCCAAAGCGGTGACAATTCTCTTAGTTTTTCTACGGCTGTTCTCACACTGCTGATCGCCTGATCAACGTTTTCTTCCGTCGTGAACCTCCCGATAGAAAACCGCAGCGAACTGTGTGCAAGTTCGTCGTTCAGACCCAGCGCCCTAAGTACATAGGAAGGCTCCAGACTCGCAGAGGTACATGCGGACCCAGAAGATAACGCGATGTCTGGCAGTGACATGATTAATGATTCGCCTTCCACGAAATTAAAGCTGATGTTAGTGATGCCAGGGATCTGATGATTTAAGTCACCGGAGACAAACACTTCTTCCATACCGTTGAAGCCGTCCCACAGACGCTGTCGCAAAGCCAAAAATCGCGCGCCTTCCTCATGCATCTCTTCTTTTGCAATCCGGAATGCTTCACCCATACCCACCAATTGATGGGTAGCGAGGGTACCTGAACGCATCCCTCTTTCGTGACCACCACCGTGCATCTGTGCTTCAAGTCGCACCCGTGGCTTCCTGCGAACAAACAGAGCACCAACGCCTTTAGGGCCATAAATCTTGTGCGCGGAAAATGACATTAGATCAACTTTTAGTTCACTCAGGTCGATATCTATCTTGCCCGCGCTTTGCGCGGCATCGACATGAAAGAAAACCTTAGCAGCGCGGGTCACTTCACCAATAGCCGCAATATCGTTAACCACACCAATTTCGTTGTTTACGTGCATGATGCTGACGATCGTCGTGTCTTCGCGGATCGCTGCGGCGACACTTTCTGGGGAAATGATCCCATCGGTGTCTGGCTCCAGGTAAGTGACCTCGAAGCCTTCCCGCTCCAAGTGACGGCAGGTATCCAGCACAGCCTTGTGTTCGATCTTGGATGTAACAATGTGCTTGCCCTTGCTCTTGTAGAACTGGGCGACGCCTTTGATCGCAAGGTTATCCGACTCGGTTGCTCCCGACGTCCAAACGATCTCACGCGGATCACAGCTCAACAGATCCGCCATATGGCGCCGTGCAATCTCTACGGCCTCTTCTGCTTCCCACCCGAACTTATGCGACCGGCTTGCAGGATTTCCAAACTTGCCTTCCGCAAGAAGGCATTCGCTCATTTTCTGTGCAACTCGCGGGTCTACTGGCGTCGTTGCTGCGTAGTCAAAATAAATTGGTGATTTCATCTCGTTCCCGTAACTCATTTTCAAATATATCCCATTACAAATCCGCGACTGCGGGCAAACGTACAATCTCGTCTTCTATAGCGTCCTGCCTTGCAGCAATCTGCTTAACGTCTCTTTTCGCGATGATAGTGGCCAGGTCAATACCTGCCAGAAAGTGATGGATCTCGCTGCTAAGGTCCGACCAAAGCTGATGTGAGAGACACATCTCGCCGTGCTGACAGTCTGCCCGCCCGGAACATTTTGTTGCATCTACGTTTTCATCAACTGAATCGACGATCTCTGCGACAAAAATTTGGCTTGGATCACGTTCTAGCTGATAACCTCCGCCTGGGCCCCTGACACTGTTAACCAAGTTGTGCTTCCTGAGCTTGGCGAACAATTGCTCAAGGTAGGACAGGCTAATTCCCTGCCGCCGTGAAATATCCGCAAGACTGATAGGCCCAACCTTATGGTGTACAGCCAGATCAAGCATCGCGGTTACCGCATACCTACCTTTTGCTGTGAGTCTCATCTATGCTTCCTCTATACCGCCGCAACCCCTTTCAGTCACTGCTGCGCGCGCTATTTCGCTATTCCACGGGCCTTAAAAGCACTCCCGCCAAGGCCTAATATTATGCAATACCCGACTAAATTGGTCAACTATATACCCGACCAATTTAGTCGGGTACTACAAACATTCCTTACCCTTCTTCTACGGCTAACGAGACCGCTTAGATCAGGCTGACCTAGCCTTTTTCATGCGGCTCGCCGGGTTTTCCTAATCTGTTGATTGCAGTAAGAAACCCTCTAAGGATGTTAATTTCCATACTATCGATCCGGACCCTATTAAAGAGACGTCTAAGACGCGTCATCAGCTGACGGGGGTTATCGGGATCGTGAAAACCAACCTGAATCAAGGTGGTCTCAAGGTGATCATAGAAATACTCTACCGTGGCAGAGTCTGCAAAGGGTAGGTCCCATTGTTGCTCGGCGTTCCCGGCATCGTGGCTGTCAGCGAGTTTTGCCTGCAGCACCTCGTAGCAAATAACCTGCACTGCCATCGCAAGATTGAGCGAGCTATAGGCTTCGCCCGTGGGAATGTTCACATGGAACTGGCATTGCTGTAGCTCTTCGTTTTTGAGGCCACGTGACTCACGCCCGAATAGCAGCCCTACTTTTTGCTCACCGCGAAATGCTGTGACGACTTTTTCACCACACTCTCTTGGAGTCAGCAACGGCCAGGGTATCCTGCGCTCCCTTGCAGAGGTGCCAATAACCAGTTGGCAGTCTGCAATAGCTTCCTCGACAGATCCAACCACCTGCGCGTCACGAACAACATCTCCCGCACTGGCAGAACGAAACACGGCCTGCATGTTTGGAAAATCCAGGGGATTCACCAAAACAAGTTCGGTCAGCCCCATGTTCTTCATCGCACGAGCTGCCGCGCCAATATTTCCGGGATGGCTGGTTTCAACAAGGATTACTTTTACACCGGGGAACAAGTTCGCTGAAGTCATAGACGTTGTACTTACAAAAACAAAAAAAGAGGGTGTCAACAAGGCAGTGAATATTACAGGGTTTCTGTTAAAATGCGCGCCCGCATTTACTCGCTCGGACCCATCATGCAACCAATGGCCAACATTGCTCTTCGCGCAGCCCGACTTGCGGGGCAGCAGATCTTACGCGGATTTGACCGTCCGGACCTGATTGACATCTCAACTAAAGGCCACAATAACTTTGTGACCAACATCGACAGGGAGGCAGAATATATTGCCATAGAGACCCTGCGCGAAAAATTTCCAGCCCACAAATTCACGGGGGAAGAGTCCGGCTCATCAACCGAAGACACTACCGAGTATGAATGGGTCATCGACCCACTCGATGGCACGATGAACTTTACCCGGCAATTACCCCATTTCTGCGTCTCTATCGCTTGCCTGCATAAGGGTAAGGTCGAACATGCCGTCGTGGTAGACCCTATCCGTCAGGAAGAGTTTGTTGCCAGCCGCGGCCAGGGAGCTACCCTTAATGGAAAACGTATCAGAGTCAGCTCGCTCGAAAACTTTGATGGCGCGCTGATCGCAACCGGTGGTCGTGACCGGCATTTGCATCTGGCAGGTGAAACCGCGATCCAACAACAACTCCTTGAGTCAAAAAGTTTTACTCGGCAATCAGGAAGTGCTGCACTCGACCTGGCTTACATTGCCGCGGGCCGTCTGGATGGACTTTATTTAAGGGGATTGGAACGCTGGAATATGGCCGCCGGCGTGCTGCTGGTTACTGAAGCAGGCGGACTGGTTGGAGATTTCGAAGGGGGTGCCAGCTTTATGAAAACCGGCAATGTCGTTGCCGGCTCACCTAAGTGTTTTAAACAACTCAGCTCAGTCGTTCGAAAGCTTCTTTAAGGGCTTAATTCCCCGTCATCAGATCCGGATCGTCGGCACCTTCTTTCTCGGGGATTGCCAGATCTTCTTGAGAAATACCCAACATAATCAACATGTTACTGGCAACATAGATCGAGGAGTAAGTACCTACTAACACCCCGATAATTAGCCCTATCGCGAAGCCGCTAATAAGCTCACCGCCCAACACCAGAAGCGTGACCAATACGATCAGTGTTGTTATCGACGTCACCAATGTACGGCCGAGTGTCTGATTAAGTGACGTATTGATCACGTCCACCGGCTTGGTCCGCCGCATCATCCGAAAGTTTTCCCGTATACGGTCAGACACAACAATCGTGTCATTCAGAGAGTAACCGATCACCGCCAGCAGCGCCGCAAGCACGGTCAAATCGAAGTCCCAGCGAGCGAGCGAGAAAACCCCAAGCGTAATCATCACGTCATGGAAAAGCGCAACCACCGCCCCAACAGCAAATTTCAACTGGAAACGAAAAGCCACATAAAGCAGGACGACACCAAGCGCCGTCATCAAACCGATGCCGCCTTGGTTGGTGAGTTCCTCACCGACCGCCGGACCAACAAACTCTGAACGCCGAAGCTCAATATTCTGACCGCTGGATTGCTTTAGCGATGCCAAAACTCTGTCACCAAGGCGGGCGTTTTCTTTCGAATCCAGATTCTTCTGTGGTGGAATCCTGACAAGAATATCGCGGTCGGAGCCAAAATACTGAACCACATGCCCCGTGTATCCCGCTTCAGTTAAGTGGCCGCGAATCGCTTCAGGATCGACAGGGTTTTCATACGCCACTTCAACCAGCGAGCCACCGGTAAAATCGAGACCCCATTCAACCTGGTTAAAGGTCAGTGAGGCAATAGATAACAACACCAGCACAATAGAAACACCGGCCGCAATCTTGCGGTAACCCATGAAATCAAACTTAGTATCCATTAGATTGCCAGCCTCTCTACCTTACGACCGCCATACATGAGGTTAACGATTGCCCGCGTACCCATAATAGCTGTAAACATTGACGTCAAAATACCGATAGACAGGGTGACCGCAAATCCTTTAACGGGTCCAGTACCGATGCTGTACAGAATCACCGCAACGATGAGCGTGGTCAGGTTAGCATCAAGAATTGTCACAAAAGCTCGCTCAAACCCCGCGTTGATTGCCTGCTGCGGCGGCATCCCTTTCTTAAGTTCTTCCTTGATCCTTGAAAAAATCAATACGTTCGCATCGACCGCCATGCCCACGGTCAGCACTATGCCGGCGATACCAGGTAGCGTAAGCGTTGCCGACAAACTGGACATCACTGCTACCAGCAAGACCAGATTGGCAGTCAGCGCAACATTCGCCGCCAGCCCGAAAACCTTGTAGTACAACAACATGAAGATCACCACGAAACCAAGGCCAACTGAAACTGAAAAAGCGCCGAGTTTAATATTCTCTGCACCCAGGCTTGCACCGACTGTGCGCTCTTCTGCAATAAACATGTCAGCTGCCAGCGCCCCTGCACGCAACAGGAGCGACAGTTCGCGCGCTTCCCCGGCTTGCAGACCCGTAATTCTGAAGTTAACACCAAGCGCAGACTGAACCGTTGCCAGACTGACGACCCTGCGCACGACATAGGGCTCCGGTTTTAACACTTCTACGCCATCTTCGATGACTTTACGGTCACGGGTCTTTGTTTCGATAAAGATCACGGCCATGCGGCGGCCAACGCTATGTCGGGTAGAACGATGCATTAACTCCCCACCATCCCCGTCAAGCCGAATATTGACCTGAGGCATGCCGGAATCTGGATCGAATCCAACATTTGCGTCAAGCACTCTGTCACCTCGCAGGATGACATCCTTCTCGATATCGGCAGAATAACCTTCATAATCAAATTTCTGCGTGGATGAACGCGTCGCGTCTGGCAAGGCTTCCATCCTGAATTCCAACGTGGCAACTTTGCCCAATATATTCTTAGCCCGGGCAGTGTCCTGGACACCGGGCAGATCTACCACAATCCGGTCGCGACCCATTCGCTGAACAAGCGGTTCTGCAACACCCAATTCGTTTACCCTGTTACGTATCGCTTGCAGGTTCTGCTGAACGGCAAAGTCTTCCATTTCGCGGATAGAGGCATCGTCCACAGTCAATGTCAGCTCTGGCGCTGACTTGCTTGCTAATATTATGTACTGGGGGTATCGATCTTTAAGTTTGCGTTCGCCGCGATCACGTGTTTCTTCGTCAGGGAAGGCTATTCGCAACGCACCCGTGACCGGTGAAGTAAAACCGGTGTACCTAATGCGATCATCTTTCTCACGAAATGTTCGTTTAATATCCTGTTCGAGTCCTTCTATACGTTCACCAACGGCGGACTCTGTATCGACCTCCATCAGAAAATGAACGCCGCCTCGCAGGTCCAGCCCATATTTCATGGGCTCTCCGCCAATATCCACCAGCCACTGGGGTGTTGTCGGCGCAGAGTTCAGCGCGACCACATATTCGTCGGGTAGATCATGCAATGCCAACTGAATAAGATCGCGGGCTCGAAGCTGAGACTCGTCGTTAGGAAAGCGAATTAAGCCACCATTTTCCTGCATCTCGGCACCAAAATACTCAACTGAGTCTTTCTCTAGACGCGAGGTCGCCGCATTCAGCGCGCGTTCCGTGAAAGTACCGTCGGCGCTTTCCGTCGAGATCTGTACAGCAAAGTCGGGTGGGTAGATGTTCGGCAGGGCGTAAACAACACCCAAACTGAATACAACGAGCACCAGGAGGTTCTTCCACAGAGGATATCGATTAATCAAAATAGTGCGCCATTATTAGTGTCTTCGCGGATCCCGTTAAATATTTTTGATCGTACCCTTTGGCAACGCTTGCGCCACAGCACTTTTCTGGAGCCGCAATTCAACCTTGTCCGCGGCCTCAAAAATAACAAACTGTTCTTCGACCTTGGTAATTCGACCGACAAGGCCGCCATTGGTGATGATTTCATCGCCTTTCGCAAGATCAGAGACGAGTTCTCTGTGTTCTTTGGCTCGTTTACTCTGGGGACGCCAGACGATGAGGTAAAAAACCAGCGCAAAAGCAACAATAATAAAAATGTCCAGACCAGGGATAGGGCCAGAAGCCCCGCTATCCGCAGCCATAGCGTTCGGAATAAGAAAATCAATCATATAAACAGCCCCCCCTAACGGGGTCAGATTTGAGTGGCAATGTTAAAGCGCGCTATTGTCGCTGATTAACTACCCAATCGGCAAATATTAGTGACTAGATATGTCAGCCGCTGCTGTTCGAGTCAGCCCCCAATCGTCATATATCTGGTCTATATGATCATCCAGCGAGCCTTTTTCTATCGCGACCTGCAGTTCGTTCATCACATGAAGGTAGTAATGAACGTTATGGATGGAGTTCAACTCGGCGCCAAGGATCTCTCCACACTTGTCCAGGTGATGCAGGTAGGCCCGGGAGAAGTTTCGACAGGTGTAGCAATCACAATTCGGGTCAACCGGACCTGTATCGGCTTTATGGGGAGAATTCCTGATTCGCACCACGCCTTGCGAGGTAAACAGGTGCCCGTTCCTGGCATTTCGAGTCGGCATCACACAATCCATCATATCCACACCCCTGTACACACTTTCCACAAGATCCTGTGGCGTGCCTACGCCCATCAGGTAACGCGGTTTATCTACCGGCATTTTGGGCGCTATGTGCTTGATGACTCGCATCATGTCTTCTTTCGGCTCACCCACGGATAAACCACCGATGGCGTAGCCGTCGAACCCAATATCACTGAGCTGACCAAGCGATTCAGCTCTAAGGTCTTCGTAAACGCCACCCTGAATAATGCCAAACAGGCTATTAGGGTTATCACCGAACCCTTCTTTGCTTCTGCCAGCCCAGCGCATTGACAGGCTCATGGACTTAGCAACTTCATCTTTAGTTGCGGGAAAAGGCGTACATTCATCGAAACACATCACCACATCTGAATTGAGCGAGCGCTGAATTTCCATGGATATTTCCGGTGACAGGAAAATTTGATCACCATTGACCGGCGAACGAAACTTGACCCCCTCCTCTGATATCTTTCGCAGGTCACCCAGACTAAACACCTGGAAACCCCCTGAATCGGTCAAAATCGGCTTATCCCATCCCATGAAGCCATGCAGCCCACCGTGAGCCTCCATAACCTGCATGCCTGGCCGGAGCATTAAATGGAAGGTATTACCCAGCAACATTTGAACGCCGGCCTCTTCAAGCACTACCGGTGACAGGCCTTTTACTGATCCATAGGTACCACAGGGCATGAAGATGGGCGTCTGGACCTGCTGTGTGGTTCCATCTTGCCGGGTAAAGTTCAGGGTTCCTCTCCTGGCTTGACCGTCCGTACGGGATACCTGAAATTCCAATGTCACTTAATGAATCCGTTAGCGCGTGATTAACATTGCGTCACCATAACTGAAAAACCGGTAAGATTCTTCAATCGCGCACTGGTAAGCGTTTTTGATGTTCTCAGTTCCCGCAAAGGCACTTACCAGCATCAGTAAAGTTGAACCTGATAAATGGAAGTTAGTGACCATCGCGTCTACCGAGCGGAACTCGTAACCCGGGTAGATAAATATTTCCGTATCGCCCTTGAAAGGCAAAATAGACCCACTACTGGACGCTGACTCCAGCGACCGAACGCTGGTAGTGCCCACCGCGACAACCCGGCCTTGGCGTTTCCGGCATTCATCTACCGCCACACACACCGGGCTGGATACATCCAGAAACTCTCGATGCATATGGTGTTCTTCAACATTTTCGGTCCGTATCGGCTGAAATGTTCCTGCACCGACGTGAAGCGTTACCTCCGTTTTCCGGATGCTCTTTGCCGCAATATCAGCCAGCACCTGCGCGTCAAAGTGCAGGCCTGCCGTGGGGGCCGCCACGGCACCATCATGTTGGGCGAATACAGTCTGGTAACGGCTCTGGTCGGATACTGCATCTGCTCGGTCTATATAAGGTGGCAGCGGCATGTGACCAAACTGGGTCGCAATTTCGCCCACCCCCGGTTCAGGAAAGCGAACTCGATAAAAAGCACCCTCCTTACCCATCACCGTGACGCTGGCGCCACCCTCAAGGCGTATCGTTGAGCCAGCTTTGGGAGATTTACTGACCCTGATCTGCGCCATGGCCTCTGTCTTCGAAACGATCCGCTCAAGCAACAACTCTACCTTGCCACCCGTTGCTTTTTCGCCGAAGAATCGCGCCGGAATCACCCGCGTGTTGTTAAACACCATTAGATCGTCGGGGTCCAGCAGCCCAGGCAAGTCGGTAAATTGCCGGTGCATAATTTTTCCGGTCACGGCATCCAGGTGCAACAGTCGACTACCAGAGCGCTGCGCCGCCGGATGTTTTGCAATTAGGTGCTCGGGTAGGTCAAAGGAAAAATCACTAACTTTCATTACGGAAACTGACGCCTGGAATTAGCCGGAGCCAAATCACAATGGTGGAAAAAAAGACTCTCTAATGGTCCAGCTCAAACCTTAAAACGGTTTAACAAGAACATCCGGATGACAGGAAAACTTTATCGGTCCAGCCGCCCCTAACACCTGCAAACCGTTACGTTCTTCCATAGACATCGGTTTACGACCAGGGACTGCCTTGTACTGGAGACTATATTGTAACAAGGGGCGTATACAACCACCATCACCTCAGGCACCCCCTCTAAGAAAAGACCCTTTAAGGAAATACCCTTTAAGAAAAGACCTTTTAGAAAAGACCCAGGCCTACGTAAAAGGGCCTTTCAGCCGAGTTCCAACCCCTGCATGCCACCCTCTTCCCGCCAGGACTTCATCCGCTTGAAGAACGGATTTGGTCCTTTCCCGTAGCTGGCATTTTGGATACTCCTGGGATTAGGTTTACCTTCATTATTGTAATACCCCGGCGTGCAGGAGGCCTGGTAGCTTTCACTCAAGCGCGCCAGGGAAATGATCTCTTGAACCCAGGCTTCCTCGGCTTCTTCGCTGGGTTCAATCGTTGAAATATTACCCGACAGGCACTGATTGACGATGTAACCAATATGCTGCGCGGACTCGTCCATTGCATGGGGAAAGTTTGTTGTGAACGCAGCCTGGGCGTTGCTGATAATGAACAGGTTGGGAAACCCACGAGTGTGCAAACCATGCAGAGACTTCATTCCATCAGCCCATTTGTTACTAAGTTTCAAGCCGCCTTTGCCAATCACGTCGTAACCACTGCGACGAGTGTAGTCGGTGCCCACTTCAAATCCTGTCGCAAAAATGATGCAATCAAGTTCAACTAGCTTGCCATTGGCAACAATACCGCGCTCGCTAATCTCATCGATACCCTTGCCATCAGTATCAATCAGATGAACGTTGTCTCGATTGAAGGTAGGCAAATAGTCATCATGGAAACAGGGGCGCTTACAAAACTGCCGGTAGTATGGTTTCAGTGATTCAGCCACGTCAGGGTCATTCACGATCTCTTGTGCCCTTGCACGCACCTGCTCCATCTTTTGGAAATCGGCCAGTTCGATCATTTCTGCTATCTCGGATCGTTGCAAACCCTTGCCTCGATAATTAGCCATCGAAATCAGGTTGCGAATGATTTCTGTCCAGCCATCCTGGATAAGGTCTTCTTCAACGATACCGCCCGACGTCAGCGTATTGAAATTCTCCATCCGCTCTTTTTGCCAACCGGGTTTTAGTTCGGCCGCCCACTCAGGGTCGGTGGGTCGATTGTCACGTACATCAATTGACGAGGGGGTACGCTGAAAGACAAACAGCTCTTTTGCACCAACGCCAAGGTGCGGCACACATTGCACTGCCGTTGCCCCGGTTCCAATCACGCCCACGCGCTTGTCTGCGAGCTTATCCAAGCCGCCATCAGGGCCACCACCGGTGTAACCGTAATCCCAACGGCTCGTGTGAAAGGTATGCCCTTTGAAGTCACTGATGCCTTTTATTCCAGGTAACTTTGGCCGATTAAGCGGCCCGTTGGACATCGCGACAAAACGGGCACGCATCGTATCGTTTCGATTCGTTCGCACGATCCAGTTAGCTGCCTGCTCGTCCCACTCAAGGCCAGTCACCTCGGTCTGGAAACAAGCCTCTTTATAGAGGTCATACTTTTTGCCGATGTTATGGCTATGTTCCAGAATCTCGGGCGCGTGGGTGTATTTTTCCTTTGGGACAAACCCAAGCTCTTCGCATAAGGGCAAATAGATGTAAGACTCCACATCGCAGGCTGCGCCCGGGTAGCGGTTCCAGTACCAGGTGCCGCCAAAGTCACCGCCCTTCTCAATGATTCGAACTCGGTCAAGGCCCGACTCCTTTAACCTGGCACCGGTAATCAATCCGCCGAAGCCACCGCCAATAACGATGACATCCATCTCATCGGTCAGCGGTTCTCGCTCAATTTTTTCGCCGATGTACGGATCATCCACGTAATGTGTAAAGTCGCCTGTCATCTCCTGGTATTGTTCGCTACCATCGACTCGCAGGCGCTTATCGCGTTCAACACGATACTTTTCCCGCAGTTCCTCCGGGTCAAAACCGAGATCTATTTTCTGTACTGACATTGGCCATTGTTCCTGAATTAATTCGATGGGCAGCTAAAACGTTATCAAAGATAACCCATTAATTGATTGTAAATATAGTGGGCAAACACTCAATTCACTCAATTCACTCAATTCACACAGCCAAACCGTCCTACCACTTCATGGCTAGACAATCCGCCTGAAAAAACCTCGATTAGGTCGCCATCTGAAAACGCCTAAGCCCAGGATTCGTCAGCTTAATCGCCGGGGATTCGCCGCTTTATCCCACCGCATTTGAAGAGAACGGGAGCCTTTCAAATGGTAGGATGCCGCGCTTACAAAAGCAGAAGAGATCAGAATGAAAACGTGGCATTACGGACGAATTAGCGATGTAAAGCGGTCCGCCGGTTTACCGTTATCTTATTACCTTATTTTAATACTTTGTCTGGCCTCCAATACCGCCCTGGCTGAATGTCTAAACACGCCGATCAAAGCGGACCTCACATCCTTTTACAGCAACAGCTGGGGCATCGACCATCGCAACACCCGCTATCAGCCTGCCTCGTCTCTTACTGCAGAAAATGCCGCAACCCTGCAACTAAAATGGACCTACGGCCTGGCGCACGAAACACCGCGATCCTTTCCCCTGGTCACCAAAGACACCATATTTATCGGCGACAGTAATCATGGTCTTGTTGCCCTGGAACGAGAAACTGGCTGTGAACGCTGGGTATATGAACACGACGGCCTTATCACCAGCGCGATCATTCCAGGAAACATCCGTCGGGCAAAGGCAAAGGATCAGCCGATACTCGTCTTCGCGGACCGCTTCTCAGGGGTTTACGCGGTTGATGCCCAAACCGGCCAGTTAGTCTGGCACATCACACTGGAGGACCACCTTGTGCCGCTTTACTCGGGCACACCGCTGGTAACAAAGGATACCGTCTTCGTACCGATCTCATCAATGGAGGTAGGACTGTCAGTAAACCCTTTTTACGGTTGCTGCACGACCAGCGGTGGCATGGCCGCTTTTGACATCAATACCGGCGAAAAGAAATGGTACCTGCCGACCATCAAAGAAGAAGCGAAAGTCACAGGGAGCCACTTTGGTTTCGTTGAAAAATGGGGACCCAGTGGCGCACCCGTCTGGGGTGCTCCTTCTTATGACAGCACACGAAACTGGCTGTTCTTTGGCTCAGGTCAAAACTATAGCCATCCAACCACTGATACCAGCGATGCGATCTTTGCGGTCGATGCGACGTCCGGCGAGGTCCAATGGGTAAAACAGTTTACGGCTAACGATGCATTCAATGCCGCCTGCACCATTTCGTTGCGCCACCCGAACTGCGCAAAACCAACCGGCCCTGATGTCGATTTCGGTGCGCCAACATTGCTGGCCCGCACCCCTGACGGTAAAGACATCCTGCTTGCCGGACAAAAATCCGGCGACGTTCATGCAATGAACCCGGACACTGGCAAGCTTTACTGGAGCCAAAAACTTGGCCGGGGCGGCATCATTGGCGGTGTACACTGGGGCCTTGCGGTTAACGAATCAACCGGCACCATCTTCGTGCCGATTAACGACAGATCAGCGATGGATTACCCATCACCCGGTACCCCTAGCCCCGGACTCTACGCGCTCGATATCGAGTCAGGAGAACTGCGGTGGCAGTTCTCACGAGATTCCCGCTGCGACGATGAAGAATGCATGTACGGACTATCCAGCGCGATTACCGCTGCCAATGATATCGTCGTCACCGCAAGCATGGATGGCTACCTTGAAGTAATGAACGCTGCTGACGGTAAATTATTGTGGTCTCATGACACTTGGAAAACCTATGACTCAGTTAATGGCGTCGCAGTTCAGGGCGGGTCTTTCGACACCCACGGCCCCATGATTGCAGATGACCAGGTCATGGTGACTTCGGGATATCGATACATCAGCAATCAGCGCGGCGGTAACGCATTTCTGGTTTTCCAGTTGGCGGCCCCTAATGAATGATTTTGCGCAGTCCAATCTGTTTCTTGCCAGCCGCTGGCGCCGACTTATGGCAACCGGGATCGATGCCACAATGGTTCCGGGGCTGACGGTTTTTCTCGTGATGATTCTTGATGTGATAGAACAGGCCGATGATTTCACTGACCTGTGGTGGACAGCGCATGTCCTGGCGATCGCCATAGGCAGCTACCTGATACTCAATGGCTACACGCTTTGGCAAAGCGGGCAAACCCTGGGTAAAAAAGCTCTTGGCATCGCGATCATCAAGCAGCAACCTCAACCAGACGGCTCATATACTTTTTTGCGCCCCCCTTTTTGGAAACTGATCGCCATCCGAGCGCTGTTTTTCCCATTGCTATTCGTTGGTATTCTGCCGTTCCTGATTTGGATACCGGCACTGGACCTAATTTCTATCTTTGGAAAACAGCGGCGTTGCGTGCATGATTATTTCTGCGGCACCATTGTTGTGAAGGTGAATGTTGTGAAAGTAAATGCCGTGGAAGTAAATGCCGTGAAAATCAATTAGAGGAAAGACCTTATGAAAATCCTGCTCAGCGCTGTCCTGATACTATCTTTTTTGGCTGAAGCGCTCGCCGCCGTTACACTCATTACCGGCCCTGAAGGCGTCACTGCCCCAGGCTTGGGCAACCAGTGGTCTATGCACTATGGGTTTGCAGCGCTAGCGATAGCCAGCATCTCGCTATGGACCTGGCCATATCGAACAAACATGCCGGTGGTTACCTTTGCGCTGGGTGTTCTGTTCACTTTTCATACCGGCTTATCAATATCTCTTAACCTTGCTGGTGATCAACAGGCAGGGATGATTGTTCACACCGTGCTCTCAGTGCTTTGTCTGGTACTTATCACGCAGCGCTCAAAGTGGTGTGTCGTCGATAATGAGGGCGCTAAAAATGCTTAGCCCGCAAAAGTCGGTCCTGCTCTTGGCATTGATCTGTTCACCCGTTGCCGCCAAAGAAATTGACTTTACCCGATACCTTGGCGACCACTCGTTCAATCAATCTAACAATGTCTCTAACAATGTCTCTAACAATGAAACTTCTTTCACCGGTACCGTCGGTAAAGGCCGGTTGATTGTCTCTGCCCTGCCAAACACAAACGTCACTATTAGCGTGAATGGCAAGACTATCGCAGTAATGGACAAGCTTGCCGAGGGACAGGCTGAATTTAACCTCGATCTTCTTGAAAGCAATACAATCAGGGTTGATGTCACCTCCCCGCCCCCAACGGCCATTAACATCCGAGTCAAACAACGCGCCAACATAGCGCTTAATGTCCAGGCACGAGTGCACTTCAACACCAACGTCAGCAATTTTGCTGAAGCCCGCGAGTTCTACGGAAAACTTGGATTTGTAACGGTCTCAGGCTTCCCCGACACCAATACCCAGGCGATGGCACGTGCCATTGGCGTAGCAACACCCACAGCCTATGACGGTTCAAAAGGAGATCACGCCGGCGGATATCTGCTACACGGTGAACTCATCGGCGCCGGCGGGTTTTGGGGCGGCGTCATAGACTTAATCGAGTTCACCATCCCAAGGAACCTTGAAGCACCTTACGCTCAGGTTAACCATCTGGGCATGGCCCGTGCTGCAATGCATACCACCAACATCACTGCAGACTACAAATATATGCAGTCAATCGGCGTTGAGTTTCTTTCAGCGCCAACTCAAAGAGCCGATGGGACACAGTTCGCGATCTTTAAAGACCTGGACGGCACTTTCTATGAATTGCTTGAAGTAGACGGCGATGACACCGAAACAGACACCACCCACATCACAAGCCTTGGCCATGTAAATATCAATGTCAGCGACCTTGAGCGTTCAAACGCCTGGTACCAAATGTTTGGCTACGAAGTGACAGAAACGCTGCCACCGACAGAGACAGCCGAGGTTGCCAAAGCGATGGGGTTTGAACAACCATTCATAATCAAGGGCAATCGCGTCACCCACGAAGTGGATGGATCAGTGCTGGAACTCGTCCAATGGCTAGCCCCTTTTGATCCAGAGCGCGCCTACCCCGCACCGGTGAACCACCTGGGCATCCACAGAACAGCCTATTCAACCACGGATATAGAAGGCGACGTTGCGGCACTGAAGGCGCAGGGTGTTGAGTTCCTTTCCCCAATCACACCGTGCTGCTCCGGTGATGATTCATCCAGCAGTATCATTGCTTTTTATGACCCGGATGGCACCGTCGTTGAACTGGTTCAGCAACCTTATATCTTCCACCTGCTCTTTAAAGTCATCACATGGTTCGGGAAGACATTCTAGCGAATAGCATTAACCAACTCGCCGGCGTTCCAATTCCTGAACAATCTCTACGTGTTTTTCTCTTGATAGGGCGTATTTGAAGAAGAGCAAAAGCGCCAGCAGGCTAAAGACGGAGGTTGCCGGCCCCTGGAATAGCCCAAGATTGAAAATCACATCCGGTTGCACCTGCCCCGGCACAGCGTTCTTGGGAAAAGCAATAAAATCCAGCGCAAGACCACCCATCACTGTGCCAAGGGCCACGGCGGCTTTCCCGGCAAACGCACGTGCTGAATAAATGATACCTTCCTGTCGCTCACCGGTAACCAATTCCAGCTCATCCGTGATGTCAGCAAACATGGAGTTGATCGTGATGTAGATGACCGGCGCAGCAATCGCTGCACAGAAGCCTGCAAAAATTAACATCGGCACAATCGACCAATGACCGTTTTCAGGCAAAAGGCCGAATAGTCGCAGGACAATGAGGACGTTTACACTGATTATCGTCACGACACATCCGTTGATCAGACACCACTTTTTATCGAACTTTCGTGCCGCAAATGCCGCCAGCACAGAACCAAACGGCAGACCAATCAATACACCCAGCGGGATTAATCGTAGTTGGTTTGTCTCCAGGCCCCAAAAATAGATCCCCATAAAGGGTGTAAACGCGGCCTCAATTGACACGACCGTCGTCAGCATCAACAGCCCGAAAAAAATAGAGCGATAAGAAGGACTAGAAAAGGCCACCGTTAATTCTGAAATAACGCGCGTCACACCAAAGGGTTGGAGCGATGGCACCGGCTTGATAAGCCTTGGTATCTCACTGCTGGTTCCCCAGACACACAAGACAATCGCTGAAAAGGCAATAATTCCGGCTGCCGCTGCCATCTTCGGAAAACCTGAAGCGTTATACATGCCATTGGGCAAGTCTGGCTGGGGAGGGAAAACAAACGTCAGCATAGCGAAGTAAAACCCATAACCCGCCACCGCGCCAAACAATAAACCGTAGCTGAACAGGGCATTGCGATCACTGTAGCCAGTGGCAAGTTCTGCGCCAAGTGCCAGGTGGGGAATTTGATAAAACGTCAGAAAGGTTCGCACGCTGACCGCAAACAACAACACCCACCCGAAATAGAACATCTCGCTCATGCCATCTGGCGGGAAGAAAAGCAGAAACAGCGTGATACCCAATGGCGCAGCGGATGCCAACATAAACGGATGACGCCGGCCCCAGCGAGATTCAAACCGGTCTGAAACAGACCCGGCAATAGGATCACTTAATGCGTCGAACAGGAGGGCGGTGGCCAACGCTATTGACGTTAAGGTCGCCGAAACCCCCAGAATCTGATTGTAATAGAACAGCAGAAACGAGTTAAAAGCACTGTTTTTAACGCCTTCGCCAATCTGGCCAATTCCCCAGAAAACCTTTACACGGGTCGGGAGTTTTTGCTCACTAGCACCCGTCTTCACAACAACACCCCCACCAAAATCTCTCAACTGGCTAATGAGGGCTCAATGTACCTGCAAGCACGCTTTCAAGTATAGCGATATATTCCCACCCGGGTGGTTTCTCGCTCGCTTTACCCAGGCACCTTTAGACTTCACTCTTCACTCTTCACTCTTCACTCTTTCACCTGCCGCGTCAGCACGACCAGAAAGCCACGGCCATATTTTTCGAGCTTCCGTGCACCAACACCCGGCAATTCACTGAATTCATCAAGCGTCGAAGGCATAAGCTCCGCCATTGCCTGCAAAGTCCTGTCGTGGAATATCACATAGGGCGGCACACCCTGCGCTTCTGCCAGCTCTCTACGATGCGAGCGCAACGCTTCCCAAAGACCCACGTCGACATCTTCCGACAAGGGCGTTTTGGTGAGTTTCTTCGCAGCTTTTACCACCTGATCTTTGCGAAGCTGGATAGATTCTTCACCTTTTAGCAGTGGCCGACACTTCTCTGTTAACACCAGCCCACCAAACCTGTCTGCATCGGCACTGGCATAACCTCGTGCGACCAACTGCCGAAAAACCGACTGCCACTCCTTTGCCGCTAACTCGCCACCCACGCCATAAATCGGCAACTGATGATGATCAAACTGCAGCACCTTGTCTGTACCTGTTCCCAGCAACACATCCACCAAATGGCTGACACCAAAGCGTTGTCCCGTTCGATAAATCACGCTGAGCGCCTTGCGTGAAACCTCCGTGCCGTCCCACGTTTCAACAGGCGTTAGGCAAGTATCACAGTTACCGCATTGCTCACTCGATGGTTCATCGAAGTAAGCCAACAAAGCGTGACGGCGGCAGGTCGTTAGCTCACAAAAACCTAACATTGCATTCAACTTGATCTGCTCAACCCGCTTGTGTTGTTCATCACCTTTTGAGCTGTCGAGCATCTGTCGGAGTTTGGTCACATCCTGAAGGCCATAAACCATCCAGGCATTAGCAGGCGAACCATCACGGCCCGCTCTACCGGTTTCCTGATAATAAGCTTCGATTGTTTTGGGCAGGTCAAGATGAGCCACAAATCGCACATCGGGCTTGTCGATACCCATACCAAAGGCAATAGTGGCAACGACCACAACACCTTCTTCCTCCAGAAAACGACGCTGGTGCCTGGCGCGAACCTCTGCCGGTAAACCCGCATGATACGGCACCGCCTTAAATCCCTGACTGGCGAGCCATTCCGCCGTGTCTTCCGTTTTCTTGCGCGACAAGCAATAAACAATGCCTGCATCGTCGGCATGTTCCGCTTTCAGAAAACGTAATAGCTGGTTGCGCGGATTGGACTTCAGACTAATGCGGTAATGAATATTGGGTCGGTCAAATCCCACCACAAACTGCTTTGCATCCTGCAGCGCCAGGTTATTGATGATTTCCCTGCGAGTACGCACATCGGCCGTGGCGGTTAACGCAATCCGGGGCACATGTGGAAATTCAGCGTGCAACCGGTCAAGCGAAAGATAATCCACCCGAAAATCATGACCCCACTGCGATACGCAGTGCGCCTCGTCGATGGCAAACAGACTGATCGCGACTGATTTAAAAAGATCCAGCGTCCGCCCCTGAACCAGACGCTCTGGCGCCACATAGAGCAGATCCAGTTCGCCTTTGCGCAGCCTGCTTTCCACCTCATATATTTCATCTGAAGACAGAGTCGAATTAAGGAAGCTCGCACTAATACCGAGCTGCCTGAGCGCCGAAACCTGGTCCTGCATCAGTGCAATTAGCGGCGAGACCACAATCCCACACCCGTTCCTGACCATTGCCGGTATCTGGTAACACAATGACTTTCCGCCGCCGGTAGACATCAACAGGAAGGCATCGCCACCTTTAATGATCGTGTCAATGACTTCAGCTTGCGGCTCCCGAAAGGATTCATAGCCAAACGTGTTCTGTAAAATTGTAAGTGCTTGTGACATGTCGCGAGTTTAGCTGAGCTACCGCGGTAAACCACAGCAGAACGTGTAATTTGCCGTCAGCCTTTTGCCGATAAAGCTGAGAAACTTGCCCGCAAACCGCCTGGGACCCCTGAGCGACTATTTCTTAAAACGAATGCAATGCCGGGGTCAGACTATCCCGATGTAATCCAGAGCCACGCGCTTTTGTTGTTTTATTCAAAATAACGATAGACTAGGTCCAGACGCCTAACCAGATAGAGACAAGACAGAGATGAAAACATTCCATAAGTTTTCCGCTATTTTGTGCGGGATGTGCATCACAACGCTGAGCATGGCGGCAGCCGAGCTGATGATATTCCCAAATGCAGACCAAACTGGCGAACAGCAGGAAGCCGACAAATTCGCTTGTTATGGCTGGGCTAAGAACGAGTCCGGCTTTGATCCAATGGCGCCACCTACGACAACCTCGGCGCCACCCCAGCAGCAAGCCCAAAAAGGCGGCGCAGCAAAGGGAATGCTCCGAGGCGCGGCCATTGGCGGGATTGTAGATGGCTCTAGTGGTGCCAAAAAAGGTGCGGGTGCAGGCGCAGTCTTAGGCTCTGCGCGGCGTAAAGATCAACAAAAGAACGCAGCGAAGGCTCAGCAAAATTGGGAGCAAGAGCAGGCAGCAATCTACGCAGAAAACCGCAATCGATACAATCGAGCTTATAGCGCCTGCCTGGAAGGTAAGAATTACACTGTTCGCTAAGATGATGACCAGTAAGCGGTGAAGTTACGCGGCCAAACTTATCAAGTGCGGTAACCGCGATCAGGTACTTCAAAGTTAGTTGCGCTAGCGATCGTTATGCTAACCCCATGCCTGGTCACGCATTTTTTACCTAACGGCCTTAACGACTTCCCTCACCAGATCCCATTGATCGAACCCCTTCTTACTGTAGTCGAGTCCTCTTCTAACGATCACAAGATCGTGCGAGGGAACAACAATAACAAACTGCCCGCGCGTGCCTGCGGTTGCGTAGGCCGAGCGAGGAACATCATCCCGACCATCAGATACCAACCACCACTGCCCGCCATAGAAGTTCCCAAGCGCTGATGTAGAGGGCGCAGGCGTGCGAACAAATGCTATCCAGGCTTCCGAGATAACCCTTTCACCCTGCCAGATTCCACCCTGGGCATATAGCAGCCCAAATCTAGCAAGATCTCTGGCATTGGTATAAACCTGTGAACTCAGGACGAAGTCACCAAACCGATCGGTACCCACCAAGGTGGTGGTCATCCCAAGCTTATCGAGCAGAGCCCGTTTCGGAAAGGTTTGGTATTTCTGGCCGCCGCCCAGCACTTGCTTCATCGCGTAAACCGCTAACAAGGTGTCAAAATTTTCGTAATCCCAGTAAGTTCCTGGCTTACGAACCAAGCCACGATCCCGCATGCCGTCAATGGAAGAAGCACCAGCCCAGTAGGACAACCAGGAACCGGTTGTATATTCCCGATTGACGCGGTCGACCGGATACAAACCACTCGACATGTTCAGTACGTGACGCAACGTGATGGCGTTTCTTGGGTCATCTTCTGCTTTATTCAGGACCGGCAGCCATTCGATGCCAAGCGGTTCGTCCAACTTTAGCCTGCCATCATCAACCAGAATCCCAATCAGTGTAGCAGCGATGCTTTTAGCTGTTGACCAGGTTCGGGTTCGAGTATGCCGGTCGAACCCCGCGGCGTAGCGCTCGTGAATCAACTGCCCCTGATACAAAATGATAAGACCCGTTGTCACCTCCTCGGGTATTGGCCGGTTAAAGGCCCAATCTGATGCTGCCTGCAATGCGGTTGCGTCGATCGCGTCAGGCAGGGGTTCATCTGTTATCAAGTCACCGGAAGGCCAGGGTACCGAATCGGCGTTAACAGCCTGTGGGGTGGGCTTGAGTAACGGCAATGAACTAATATCACTTAAGTCCTGTCCTGGCGACATCACAACGCAGCCAACACCGTCGCGAAATACCGCGCGCACGCTGGGTCCAGTAACGCCGCCGCCAACCGATACTGATTTCAACATTGAATTGATCTGGTAGTCACCGCCATTGGCGTTACCGACAATGCCGCCGAATCGCGCACCAGTCAGATAAGCCAATTCCTGTTCGAAAATCTCGGTGACATTGCGGTTAGAAGTGTAAAGGCCATTGCACATCAGCACCGCTTGAAGGCCGTTGCGCACTAATTGACGATTAGCTGAGAAATAGTCGTAGCTGTTTTCAGCAGCAGCAAGTGAACCAGCAAACAGGCTGATCAATAGCAGCGGGACGAACCTAGACATTAGCAACATAGCAACCTCTTATTAACATCGCCTGCTAACAACCCAGAGCGTTTAGGTGCAGCATTTATTTTAGCTGCAATACACCGTTTACCGTCACTAGTGCGGTTTGACGCCCTCGGTAACTAAATGCATCAACTTCTTGTCATCAATGTTGTAGTTGGCACCACAGAACTCACACGTTAGCGCTAGCGTTTGGTGCTCTTGGAACAATGATGCCAATTCAAGTTCACCCAAGGAAACCAGCGCACCCGCCATTCGCTGTTCACTGCAGCTGCACTCAAACCTGACAGATGTTTCACCAAACATTTGGATGTTCTCATCCGCAAACAAATGTTGCAGCAATACCACATTGGCATCGGTCTTCAATTCCGCTTCTGTGATCGTGCCGGCGAGAACCTGAATGGTCTGCCAACGATCTGCCCGTTGCGCCAGGTCTTGTTCCATCTGCACGGGCAACTGTTGTATCAACATGCCGGTTGCTTGGGTACTGTTTGCACTAAGCCTGATAAAAGTGTTCAGTTGCTCTGACTGTTTAAAATAGCTTTCCAGGCATTCCGCGAGCGTCTCGCCTTGCAGTGGCACAATGCTTTGATAGCGTTCTCGCCCTTTGGCTTCAACAGTGACGGTCAACGTACCGACTGATAATTGGTTTTCAGACAACAACTGCCGCAAGTTCTTATCCTTAAAAGCACTTGCTGGCACAGCCTCTTCGAGTTGCGCAATGCCACGGACGGCGCCTTCATGTGTCGCCTCAGCCATCAATAATCGAACGTTACCCTTGCCGTTCGCCTGAAGCGTTAGGCGGCCCTCGAACTTGATCGTATCGCTAAGCAACAATGCCGCAGCCAGGAACTCACCCAGTAATTCCTGAACCTCTCGGGGGTAGTCGTGCGGAGCGGTCATTTGTTTAAAACTATCGCCCAGACGCACAATGTTTCCACGAACATCGGCATCAACAAAAACAAAACGAGTCGAGCTATCCAGCATGGGTTTAATCATCTTTTTCGAGCAGGAAATTTTAGGATCTTGGCAAGCGTTCCGCCTAAGCTAGTCCGCTCGGGTTCGCTGAAGCTGCGGTAAGCTCGCGAAATCAAAGGCGCAAGATCGGCATAGCGCAGCCATTCATTGTCGCCCATAAACGGAACCTGCAGATAATCTTTGTCATACACCCCTGACAACAGATAGTGCCGGGTAAACGCCCTGCCCGCTGCCGTTAACTGTTCCGGTTTTAGTTCGCCGTGCAGTTCAGTGGATAAAAAGTCAGCCCCGGTAAGATCCTGCATGCGAACTCGCGTAATCCCGCTTCCCGCAGCCTGCTCGATATTGTCCTGAAAGAGACGGTTATTGATTAACCACGCCACATAAGCGCCCAGTTTTTCAACATTACGGGACTCTCCGCCCAGTACCATTGATGCATAAGACTTCATGATCACCTAAGGATTGGAAATTTATAAGGCGCTTATCTTACGACATTCCTGCTTCGGTAGCAGTCGTCGATCACAGGAGAAATGCGCGTGGGCGATGAAGACAGGCAAAGGAAAGGAAAGGAAAGGAAAGGAAAGGAAATGGGCACCCGCCCTTTTTCCCCTAAGCTTAGCTGCCGCTGGATCATGATCTGGCCCTTGCACTTAAATCACGTAAGACTTCTGCCCCACCTGAGCCCCAAAATCTGTTAGAAAATCCATAGCCTCACCTCTATACGCCGACATTTCCCAACCGGTATACTTTTACAATTCTGGCAACAAGTGCCTTAAAGTCTTTACCTCATAAAAGCCTTTGCCCCATAAAAGTCTTTGCACCATATAAGCTTCCGACGAGGATTATGCGTAGCATCAAGATTGGGAAGCAGCGCTACCGATAATCTTTTGGCCGTTACTTGGAATATTTCAGTGATAGGTTTTTTGCAGAACACTTTTGGTACCTAAACGTGGCCATAGGGTTGATGAAATCATCTCTGTAGGAGAAAAAACATGACAGAAAACATCCCCAACCGCTCTGGCGACCCATTTACGACGGATGACGAGTCTCAGATTCTTAACACCATTGATAGATGGCTTGAAAAGGACGTTAAAGACAAGGTTTTGGCGCTCGATCATGCAGATGAGTACCCCACTCAAATGGTAGAGCAAATGAAATCGCTCGGCTTGTTTGGGGCCACCATCAGTCAGCGGTATGGTGGGCTCGGTATGCCGAGTGCCAGTTACGCGAAAGTAGTGACCGCAGTATCTGAGGTATGGATGTCACTCACGGGGATTTTCAATTCTCACCTTATTATGGCGGCGGCTGTTGAGCGATTTGGGACCGAAGAGCAAAGGCAAAGATTTCTGCCTAAATTCGCGACCGGTGAGATAAGGGGTGGGCTTGCGCTGACAGAACCCAGTTGCGGAACCGACCTTCAAGCCATTCGCACAAAAGCCCATAAGGACGGCGATCACTACGTGATCAACGGTGCTAAAACCTGGATTTCTAACGGCATCCAGGGTGATTGCGTTGCACTATTGGTTAAAACTGACACCGAAGTTCAACCCCGCCACAAAGGAATGAGTCTGTTCCTTGCAGAGAAGGGGCCTGGGTTTTCTGTCGGACCTAAACTTGAAAAGCTGGGTTACAAGGGTATCGACTCCGCAGAGCTATTCTTTGATGACTATGTGATAGCTGCAGATAATCTAATCGGCGGTCAAGAGGGCCATGGGTTCCATCATACCGTTGGCGGACTGGAATTGGGTCGTATTAATATAGCCGCCAGGGGTGTTGGGGTTGCCAATGCTGCCTTAAAGGCCGCCACGTCCTATGCCCAAACCCGTGAAACCATGGGTAAACCTATTGGCCAGCATCAGGCAATTCAGACAAAACTAGGTGACATGGCTACCCGTTGCCACGCAGCGCGCTTATTGGTCCAGGATGCTGCTCAAGCTTACGACCGAGGCGAGCGGTGTGACATGGAGGCTGGCATGGCCAAATTATTTGCTTCGGAAGCCGCCATGGAAAATGCCTCTGAGTGCATGCGAATTCATGGCGCTTATGGTTATTCTAAAGAATCCCACGTGGAACGCTATTACCGGGACGCGCCCCTCATGTGTATTGGTGAGGGCACAAATGAAATGCAAAGAATCATTATCGCCAGACAATTGATGGAAAGAAATCCAATCTGACAAAACGGCTTACCTTTCCCCGGCAAATTAAGTCACCGCAGGAGCCTATTACCGTTCGGCCTGAGCGTAAGTACCGAGTAACCAGGCTTTACTTCGTTCCTATCTATCAAACAGACGGGTTCTATCGAGCAGATGGGTTCTATCGAGCAGATGGGTTGGTCGGAACCGGGTAGAAAGTTCACCCGGTTCCTGGGGTTACTAGAACGAGTGTCTTAACTCTAAACCAACCCGACGAGGATCGCCCCAATAGTCCGCAGTCATGCCGAGAGACCCGTCAATACCACCAATTTCAGTATCACCAGACTGATTGATCATATTTGTCACGTAATCTTCATCTGTCAGATTAGAACTCCATAATGAGACGCTCGTTTGGCCGTTAGTTAAATGCCAGGTGACTCGCGCATCTGTCAGCCAGTAGCTGTCCACTTTGGACGAAGGCGTATTAAGTAAGCTGTAGTAAATATCATCGGTGAAACTGAAGCCAACCGACGTTGTAATATCGCCAAAAGAAAAACTCGCTTGATGCAGGAAACTGATATCCGCCGACAGCGTGTCTCCATCATTGCCAAACTCAATATCGCTAAGATCCCGAGCAAGAATAGATTCCTCAAGCGTTACCGGGTCGACAATATTATCGTCTACGGTGAACTTGTCATAATCACCTTCGATGTAACCGGCGGATATCATCAAGGCCAAAGAATCGGTCAATTGCGCCAGAACCTCCAATTCAACCCCGACTAACGTCGCTTCCTGCGCGTTGATCAAATCTGCAGTCGGTTGGCCATCGACGAGACGTCCTACCGTTAGCTGCTGATTTTCATAGGAGTTGTGGAACATGGTCGCGTTCACTCGCAGTTTCCCGTCAAATAACAACGCCTTGGTTCCAAATTCCAGATTATCTGATTCCTCGGGCAGGTAGGCTCGCATTCGGGTGTCCTGATTAAAACCACCACTGGAGTAACCCTTGCTGTAGCTACCATAAATCATGATATCGTCATTTAACTGGTAACTTAGAATTGCTCGCGGGGTCGTATCGTCATAACTAACCTCTTGATAGCAACGATCGCTAGCTGGGACAAAAACTCCTGGCGCAACCTCGATTGTTGGCATACCCGGGCAGAAATACGTGGGATCAAACCCGCCGCCAAAAAGTGTCTGCATGCGTAAAAACTCGCGATCATCTTCTGTGTAACGAATACCCAAGGTCAAATCCAGCTTGTCGCTTACAGCATAAGTGCCTTCAGCAAAGATGGCCTTGTTTTTGTTGGTGACTTCATAGGATTGGTTACGGCTGCCGAATATTTGGGTCGCCACCGCAATATCACCTAAGGTCTGCGGCGATCCATCGGGATTGGAGGCACCCGTAGGGGCATAAAAAAATGGCCAATCCGCAGGTGCCGGGGCTGAAAGACCCCTGAAAAGAGGAACGTCCAGGCTCTCTTCAGACTCCTCTTTAAACACGTAGGCTCCTACCACCCAATCGAGCTTACCCGTGCTTCCGGCAAGGCGAAGTTCCTGTGAGAATATTTCGTGTTCACTTTCATTGTTCAAAATTTCAAGAAAGTTTGAACCCGGACCGTTGCCCATTACCCAGCCCCAACTACCATTAAAATTATCTATTTCCCTATAGGACGTAAGCGACGTTAACTCCCCCCAACCAAAGTCATAAGCTTGATTTAAAGAAAATGCGTCAACCTCACTCTCGCTACTCTCATCGTTCGTGGTGTCAATAGAAACTTTCCGCGTCGTGCTTTCACAATTCGCTTTCATTTGATCATAGGTACCAAAGATGTTCGCAATGAACAACAGACCACCCGCTGCGAAGCTATTATCTGGACCAGTAAAGCGGCAACTACCCAGAGGGCCCCTTTCGTTCGCCTCAAAATGATCATAACTGACCAGCGCTGAATAATTATTCAAGTCCCAGGATAGTGACGCACGATAAGACAGAGAGTCTTCATTACCCCTGTCCTTACCCGTTAGCGAATTTTTCATAAAACCATCAGTTTCTTTTTTATACAAAGCAAATCGAGCCGACACGCTGTCTGAAAGTGGCTGGTTATAGGTGAACCCTAATGTTTGATGACCGTCGGAGCCAACCCCCGCTTGAATATCAAAACTCTGCTCCAACCCAGGCTTGTTAGTGATCACATGAATCAGACCTGCAGTTGTGTTGCGCCCAAATAGTGTCCCCTGAGGGCCCCTAAGAATTTCGACCCGCTCAACATCCATGAGATCCAACAACCCACCTTGGGGTCGACTGAGATAAACACCGTCGACATAAATCCCGATTTTGGGGTCTTGCGTGGACGCCCAGTTGACTTGCCCAATCCCACGCATAAAGACTTGCGTCGCGGTGCCGTTAACACTGCTTTCTGAAATGGAGGTATTTGGACTGAGTTTTTCCAGGTCTGTGATATCCCGAATATTACGGGTTTCGAGCTGCTCACCGGACAGAGCGGTTATGGGAATGGGAACAGTCTGGGCTGTTTCCTCACGCCTTCGTGCGGTGACAACTACCTCTTCGAACAGGTTAGTTGCGCCATCTTCTTGTGCATAAGTGACGTTGAAAGGAACCGCATTCAAGGTGAAAAGTACAAAAATACCTATGCTTGATGCTTTAGTCATGAAACCTCCACGGTATTATTATTGTTGTTATAAATTTTTTCCTTTTTCTTTTTCTTCGGGGCTCTCCTTCAGCGTATATAAAATACAGATCGCAGGCAATAACTAAAATCCGTGCCCGATACCCGTTGGAAAAATAACAATACTTCGCTAGTGTTGTGCATGTTCTATCCAGTGACTCGCCAGTAATTAAATAAATTAATGGAGATTTTTTGATGAGAATTGATGGGTTTTGCGACGAACGGTTTGCCCGTGTCCGCGACGAGTTTGAAAAGAACTTCACTAAACGCGGTGACATCGGTGCCTGTTTTGCGCTGACAATCGAGGGTGAGTATGTCGTAGATATCTGGGCTGGCCATCAGGATGCAGCGCTTGAAAAGCGCTGGCAGGAGGACACGATCATCAACGTCTTCTCTTCTACCAAAACGATGTCTTTCCTTTGCGCGCTGGTACTTGCAGACCGCGGCTTACTCGACTTTGAAGCTTGTGTAGCGGATTATTGGCCAAAATTTTCGACAGGCAACAAAGGCGAGATCAAGGTCAAACACCTCATGAGCCACTCGTCTGCTCTGCCAGGATTTAGCCGAACGTTTACCACACCGGAACTCTGCGACTGGCATTTTTGCTGCGATGATCTGGCAAGCCAATCGCCCTGGTGGGAACCTGGTACGCAGAGCGGCTATCACGCAATTACCCAGGGGTATCTCATTGGCGAAGTCATCAGACGCATCGCAGGCAAGACCATCGGCCAGTTCTTTAAAACCGAGATCGCGGACCTTGTCGGCGCTGATTTTCAGATCGGGGTTAACCCCAAAGACTTCTCTCGTATTGCAGATCTAATCGAAGCAAAAGAGGTAGCACCCATTCTTGAGATGGATCCCGATTCCATCCCTGGGCGGGTATTCGCTGGGTTAGCAGATGATGTCGTCAAGATGACGACATCAGCCGGTTGGCGGCAGGCAGAGATACCCGCTGCCAATGGCCACGGAAACGCCAGATCTATCGTCCGCGCGCAGACGGCACTTGCCAACGGTGGCTCTGCATTCGGGGTAGAACTGTTATCCGCTGCCGGTTGCAACAAAGCGTTAACGCCGCAAACTGAAGGCATCGATTTAGTCTTGGGAATTCCGGTTAACTTCGCAATGGGTTACGCACTGGCAAACGAGGGCATTCAGATTAGTCCCAACGCAAACACACTATGGTGGGGTGGCGCGGGAGGCTCAACGGTCGTTGTAGATACGGACGCGCACGCCTGCTTTTCGTACGTCATGAATCAAATGGACAATAATATTATCGGTGATCCGCGAGGGGCTGCACTGGGCGCCGCTGTTTACTCATCACTCAACAACACGTAACTCGACTCAAAATGAGCGAGAAGAGGTCACAATGCAAACGACCAACATACAAGCAGCCGACGGCAGGACGATTAGTTTTTCAGATTTCGGCAATCGGGATGAGATCGCTGTCTTATGGTGCCACGGTGGGCCCGGCTCGCGACTTGAGCCACAAACAGAAGCGCAAGCCGCCAGCGCTGCCGGGTTTCGACTTATCGGCATTGACAGGCCTGGTTATGGTGGATCCACTGAACTACCGGGTCGCCAAATTTCCGATTGGACACATGACGCATTACGGGTCGCTGACCATCTGAAGATCAATCAGTTTTTTATCGTCGGGGTCTCAACGGGTGCAGGTTACGCGCTGGCTACGGCATCAATTGCGCCCAAAAGGGTACTCGGTGTTCTGGTCTGTTGTGGCCTTTCCGATATGCTTTGGGGCAAGGATAAATCCTCCCTGGCTGCTAATACGCTGATCTGGAGTACGATCGACAGAGATCAGGTTCGAGCTTTTGTGATTGAGGACTTCGGCGAAGATGGCAGCAAGATGTTAGAGGGCGATGACACGGCGGCCATGCTTTCCCCGCCGGACCTGGCAATGCTTTCTGATCCGAAATTCGCCGCGAGCTTTGGTCATAACGACGCTTTTGCCCAGGGTGTTTTTGGCTATGTGGACGATCGAATCGCCGACGGACCGACTTTTGGCTGGTCAAGTTTTGATGTCAACCGAGTGGCCTGTCCTGTCGTCGTGATCCACGGTGAGCAGGACGGCATCGTTCCTATTGCTCATGGTCAGCACACCGCTGAAATAGTGCCCAACGCCGAACTGCGGACCTTTCCACAGCATGGGCATCTAAGTGTCATTACGGAAGTCCTAGCCACTTTAAAATCCATGACCGACAGGTCATAGGTTGCATACTGCCACCCACCTTTGACTTCGCGCAGCAATTCACGCGATTAATGATGAAACCTGTCACACGATTCTCAATAAAACAGGTCACACAATTCTTAAAAAACAGATCACACACTTGTTTATAAAAAATGTCACACAACTCTTCATAAAAAATGTCACACAACAGGGAACCAAATAATGAACGACAAAATTGCTAACGATCCCCGCCTTGACCCTCGCATCAAGGCCGTACTGAGCCTGATGCCAAACATGACGATGAAAGCCGCAAACTCCCGGGAGGAAATGATCGAAGACGCTAATGCTGAGGATCAATTGGCCAGTCGAAAAGCATTTCAGGGAATGATGGAAATGTGCGACAACGACGAGATAGCGCCGTCACAGGGATTAAAAGTCACCAGGAAAATGATTGTCTCCGAACCCGATGGTAATTCAATCAACTTACAAATTATCAGACCCGACTCCCATGAAGTCTTGCCTTGTGTTTACTATATACACGGCGGCGGCATGCAGGCCTTGTCCTGTTTCGATGGCAATTACCGCGCGTGGGGGAAAATCATCGCAGCGCAGGGCGTTGCCGTGATTATGGTAGATTTTCGAAACTCGGTGTCCGTTTCGTCGGTACCGGAAGTCGCCCCGTTCCCTGCTGGCCTCAACGACTGTGTTTCCGGGTTGAAGTGGGTCTGCGCGAACGCCGAAACGCTTAACGTCGACGCGGGTAGAATTATTGTCGCCGGTGAAAGCGGTGGCGGAAACTTAACGCTGGCCACAGGACTAAAACTCAAACAAGACAACGACCTTGGTTTGATTCAAGGCTTGTACGCCCTATGTCCTTATATTGCCGGACACTGGCCCCAGGATCGTTATCCTTCGTCAACAGAAAACAACGGTATTTTACTTGAGCTGCACAACAACAATGGCGCCTTGGGTTATGGCATCGAGGCTTTCAACGACAGGAACCCATTGGCCTGGCCCGGCTTCGCCAGCGCAGCGGATGTCACCGGCTTACCGCCGGTCGTCATAAGCGTCAATGAATGTGATCCACTGCGAGATGAGGGCATTGCATTTTATCGGCTACTGCTGAGCGCCGGCGTCAGCACGAAATGCCGACAAGTCATGGGCACTATGCACGGCACTGAAATCTTCCCGGTCTGCTGCCCCGACATTTCAACCGACACGGCCCGGGACCTTGCGGCATTTTGTAAAGGCTCAGGATAGTTGCCGCGAACGAGTTGTGATCCCAAGAAGCAATTAACAAGCACGGAAGAGAATTGGCGAACGGCAAAGAATTCTGCGCTAAACCATCAAATTCAGGAAGACACAACTGGTCTAAATCAAACAGATGACTACAATGGCGACCTCTAAACAGGAGCAAGACATGGAAGACGACAAAGACGCGGGCTTAAATGAGAAGCTTGATAACGACTATGACGCCTTCGTCCTTGCGCTGACTTTAGCCATTACCGCCGAGTCTGATGAAAAGTACGCAAAGGTCGTGCCCATGCTGGAGTTGCTGCGGCGAAATTTTGATGAAGCCACAATCGAACGGGCAAAAAAAGAGTCGATCGAACGGGTTAAAGAACTGGATGCACTGAGATGAGTTATACAACAGAAGGCTTCCCCCGGTTTATTTGGGGGGAAGGCGTGGATCTAGCCACCGACTCTACGATCGATGAACGGCTGTTTTTAACGCACACAGCGGCCCCGCAATTTGTCTGCGAAATCTACGATACAGACGAACTTCCCGAAATCGATAGTATCCCTGACCACTTGGGGATGCGCGAATTGGTTGGCGAATTCGCGCAACGCAATGGTGAGAGAATCTGGCAGAGCAACGCTGAGTTCTTTGCCGCTCGATGGATTTTTCTAGGCGACACACCAAACGACGACGAACTCCATCAGGTCATGCTTGACGCTGCGCTGGATTTTCAATTGTGGCTGGACGCTAACGGACTGCTGGACGACCTGGGCGAGTAACAATAATCGAACCCGTAAACCGTTCGCTTTGAGAACCATGAGCAGTTCGGAACAGGACCTGCATCAACATCTGCTTTTTCGCCATCCGGTGACCCTCCTGGGTGCTTTGCCCTTAATATCCATCAACAACCAACTCCAATAGGCTTTTATGCCTGCCTTCGGCTATGCGAAAGAAATGCAGTCAACACCACGTTACTCTGGTAACCCATGCTGAGTGTTTGCTACATTCTTATCGTCGATCTTTAAGATCGTTTTCAACTGAGAATCGAGCGCTACGCGCCTGCATGGGGAATTGACCAAGCAAGAATAGCCAAAAAAAAATTAGAGGCATAAAAAGCTATGAAAAAAATGAGTCAAACAAGTTGGTTAGTGGTCGCAGCGTGCCTTTTATTAGTCCTACAGGGCTGCGAAAAAGAAACAACAGAACTGGTCTCTGTGCCGGCAGTGCAAGAAAAACAACAGAGTGAGACATTTGCCATCATCGTCCCAGGCGGGGGGACCTATAGTCGGGCGATATCAACCGATGCTGAACAAACACAGCTATTTTTTGATCAAGGTCTTCGATTCGCCTGGGGCTTTTTCTTTCCTGAATCGATTGCCTCCTACCAACAGGCCTCATTAGCAGACCCGACGCACCCAATGCCCTATTGGGGTATGGCGCATGCCATGGGCCCAAATCCGAATAGCCGATATTCCCGCATGCCGGATGACCCAAAGGGTGAAGGTCTTAAGGCAATCACCAAGGCGAAGGACCTTATTGGACGTGCTAATCCCCTGGAAGCGCAACTGATCAACGCGCTCTTCGTGTTGTATGACAAAGAAAGTATTGCCGATGACAATGACAGAGATAGCGCCTACCTGGCGGCGATGCGCGAAATAAACCGTCAACACCCGGAGGATTCCGATGTTGCTGCACTTTATGCCGCAGCCTATATGTCCATCGCACGTTGGAACTACTGGGACATTGAAGGTGAACCATTGGATGAGACCTTGCAGGTAGCCTTGGCGCTTGAACATATTATGGAAACTGACATGACAAACCCGGGGGTCTTGCATTTGCACATACACCTGGTGGAATCTTCGCTGACACCGGAACGTGCGTTGGCCTCTGCTGATGGGTTGGAGGCAACCGTGCCAGTTGCGGGACATGTTGTTCACATGCCATCGCATATCTATGTGCGTGTTGGCCAGTACGACAAAGCGATTGATAGCAATGTTCGATCACAGCAAAAAGACAAAGAGTTTGCCGAGATATGGGGAGATTTACCTCTGCCCAATCTGGGTACTTATCCCCTGTCGCATAAAATCCATGCGGGCCACGCCATTGATTTTGTGCGTTATGCGGCGACGATCCAGGGTAACTACGAAGTCGCTATTGATGCGGCTAATCAATTAAAAGCCAGCTCCAACGAACATCAGCACGCGATGCGCGGGTACGAAAAAAATATGGCGTCGCCTTGGCATCTGAACAAGATATTCGGCATGTGGGAGGCACTCATCGGACAAACTGCTTCCCATTCGGATACGCCTTATTTAAGGGGCATGTGGGCTTATTCGCTTGGAAGCGCGTATGCCAACACCGGTGACCTTGATGCAGCAGGTGAACAATTGACCACCCTGAGAGCCATTATTGATGAACCGGAAGTTGATAAAACGATTGTTACCGTGACATCGGTGTCCGGGATTTTGACACTAGCCGGGCACGGACTTGACGGTGAGATTAAAGAAGCCAAGGGCGATCTTGACGGCGCAATAGCAAGCTACTTGTTGGCGGTTGAGTTAGAAGACAAGGGCAACTACACAGAGCCCCCCGCATGGGCGCAGCCGATGCGGCACTATCTGGGTGCGGCATTGTTGAAAGCTGGCAACCCTGAAGCAGCAGAAAAAATTTATCGTCGTGACCTGCGTTGGAATGCTGAAAATGGCTGGGCACTTTATGGCCTATATCAGTCCCTTGCTGATCAAGGCAAGGCTGAACAGGCAGCTGAGGTATTTGCGCGTTACGAAGCCGCTTGGAGGCATTCAGATACGGCATTAACTGCTTCTAGAAAGTAGCAGGACCACTTCACAAGCTTATTATGCCGGGCCATTACGGCTTATTTCAGTCAACAACATGAAAGAGAAAACCGATAAAGGAGCGCTATGAAATACACCCACATCACGCCGTCATTCGGCGTTGAACTGGCGGCCGGCACCCAGTTGGCAGCGCTCACCGATCGTGAAGTTACTGCCTTAAAACAACTCGCAGCAGAGCACGGTATTGTTGTTGTCCGCGACCAAAAAATGGACAAACAGGGGCAGGCAAAATTCGGCCACCGCCTTGGCTCGCTCATGAACTCTCCGGTCAACAGACCGGATACCCCTGAAGAGCTGATTGTCATCCGCGCAGGTCCTAAATCCAAAGCCGTCGCCGGCCAGGGTTGGCATTCAGACGTGTCCAGTGAGGCCGTGCCGCCGGGCCTATCTATGTTGCGAATGGAAGTGGTTCCGCCGAGTGGCGGAGACACCCTGTTTGCCGATATGTATCAGGCCTTCGAAACGCTTTCTCCTTTTATGCAGACATTTCTGAAACAACTGCACGCCCGACATGAACCCAGGGGGCACTACCTTTACCTGAGCGGCGCAAAGAAACTTGAAGAGCTGCCTTCATCGGTGCACCCGGTTGTTCGCACGCATCCGCTTACCGGACGTAACGCGCTATATGTCAACGCGGGGTTTGTTGAAAACATTGTCGAGCTTAGTCAGCCTGAGAGCCAGGCCCTGCTGGCAATGTTATACGATCACGTTGCCTACTCTGTCAGCATCCAATGTCGGGTTCAGTGGGCACCAAATACTGTTGTTTTCTGGGACAATCGAATTGTTCAGCACCACGCAGCTTTTGATTATCACCCTGCGGTCAGGCTTGGCTTCAGGGTTACCGTAGTTGGTGAAGCACCTTACTTGGCGGATGAATAGAGACGACGCAAAAAATGATTGAATGATTTGGGTATGGTGCAAATCGCCTGATCCACCGCCGACTCAAAAACAGGAGGCGATCTACCTGCTTTCAAGCCGGCACGAGCAAAGCTCGATACGAGCAGGGCAGGCGGCACCAGATGAATGGCATCCTGGGTTTAAGCCAATGATTCAACGCGCCGTGACTCGCTTAACGGCCATACTATCTTGCGGTTTTCAGGTATATCCTTAACCCTATTAGCGTTAACGTGATAAGTAACAGCAACCCAACTATCGCAAGTACCTCGTTAGCCAACCGCCATGGCGTCCATTGCAAATAATGGACTTTATATAGCCCGTCAATAAAGTGCCTGTCAGCACCAATCTGATTAAGTTTCAGCTCGTCCCAATCGAGCGTCACCTCAATCCCTGTTGTTGTGTAGGCCGTTGTGCCATCTACTGCCTGCACGGAACCGTAGCGATCTCTTTTGTCAGCAATAGCGTCTTCCACCAACCGCGTTACCTCGATCATGCTGGGCGTTGGCCTCTGTTTTAACGTATTAAAATCAAGGTGGTGGGTTTTTCCTGCCGCGGTCACCAGCAAATGATGCCCGAGCACAGACTTTATTACTTTGACTTCTTCCCAGCTTTCATTGGCTGCGATATTTAGCGTTTGCTCCAGTGGGTATGTCTTTATCGTTATGATTTCGTAGGCCCTGTCGTACCCTGGCTTAACAAGGAACACGACCCCTGTTAACGCCCAGCCAATCATTGGAAATAGCAGAGCCAAGCCAATATATCGATGAATCCGTCTACTAATCATTATTTTATCCAACACATAATTTGGCGCGCACCTTGCCCACCACTCAAATCTTGACGTCACTAATGGCCGCTGGCAGGGGGCACTAAGGGCCATCATAGCGGATGGCCGGAGCAGGTGAGCCGACTGCAAGCAATCCCGCGAGGCCCTGCAGACACTTTATTGCCCCTTTGGCGTGACCCTACCCAATACCATTCTAACCCGATTGCACTCGCAGAGCCTTTTTTCAGGCGCTCGTGGAGTATCTCGTGGAGTAGCTCGTGGAGTAGCTCGTGGAGTAGCTCGTGGAGTAGCTCGTGGAGTAGCTCGTGGAGTAGCTCGTGGAGTAGCCCGGGGAGTAGCTCGTGGAGTAGCCCGGGGAGTAGCTCGGGGAGTAGCCCGGGGAGTAGCTCGGGAAGTAGCTTGGGAAGTCAACCCACCCCTTCGTCTGAATTTTAGGCGAATCGAAAACGCAATGGTACCGACACCCTGCCACACTTTTAGATCTACGCAGCGGCGATGTCGCCGGACCGCCGCTTTACTTCTAATAACTCACCGGCAAAGATAATACCGCTTGTATTACTTGAGTCTTAACCAACATGCTGAAAAATCATCTAGCCCTAAAAACCGACCAGATTGCGGGTCCTCTAGTTCTCGCAGGTCTGGCGATTGCTGCGCAAATTATCGGGCTGGCAGACCTAACGTTCGACCGCGTGGCGATCCAGAGTGATGAGTACTGGCGACTACTTTCCGGCCACCTCGTTCACACCAATGAGTCACATCTGGGCATGAGTCTGGCGGGCATTTTGGCACTTTGGCTGCTGCAAGGTGATGACTATAATGTAAGGGACTACTTAACCGCTGCGACGGTTTCAGCGATTGGCGTGTCAGCCTGCCTTTATTATCTGGACAGCAGCATTGCCTGGTATGCGGGCTTGTCGGGCCTGCTGCATGGGCTGTTCGCGTGGGGCGTGACCGCGGACATGCACGCACGAAGACATATTGGCCCCGTACTGGTGGTTGGATTGCTGGCAAAGCTTTTATTGGAACAAACCTTTGGCGCGGCGGCCGCATCGGAACGCCTCCTGGGCTACCCCGCAGTGATTGATGCAAACCTTTATGGCGCTGCCTTCGGCAGCCTGACCGGCGCCATCATGCTGTATATTCGGCGCGAGACACCGACAGAACAGGCATAGATTAACCACGCCGTGTACCTTCTGAAACTCGAGAAACGGGTCATATTATGAATTTAGATAAATCAACAAAGCGTATCGCAAAAAGGGTCAGTCGAGGCTTTCAGGGCTACCCTCAAATTTCACTGACTTATTTTGGTGAATCAGATGACTGTGCAACGGGCGTTATCGTTGGCTTTATTTCGGAAGAAGGTGACGAGCCCCAAGAACAAAGATTTCCAAGTAAGGGTGACGCCAGAAAAGACGAAACCATTCAAACCACACTGCTAAAGGTGATCGAGCGGGCAAATGCAAAAACAGTGATACAAAAAGCCGGTATTTTCATCATTGACTGATGTGCAGGGCGCGCCGCAATCAACCAAACAATACAAGGGAGTCTCCAATGATCAATTTCTATAGCGCACCGACCCCAAATGGCTGGAAAGTTGCCATGGCCTTAGAAGAAATGGAGATTGAATATAAGTTACAGCTTGTCGACCTGGGTAAGGGAGAGCAACACCACCCTGAGTTTTTGAAACTTAGCCCCAACGGCAGAATTCCCGCGATTCATGATGAAGATACCAACATCAGTATTTTTGAATCTGGCGCCATCCTGCTCTACTTGGCGGAAAAGTCGGGAAAGCTGATGCCTGTCGATACGCAGGGGCGCTATGAAGTGATGCAGTGGCTGATGTTCCAAATCGCTGGTATTGGCCCGATGCAGGGACAAGCGGTAGCCTTTATTCGATACTTTCCGGAAGAGGTTCCGCAGGCAATTAGTCGCTACACTAACGAGACTCGGCGACTCTACGAGGTTTTAAATCAGCAGTTGACCGACAAAGAATACCTTGCTGATCGCTACAGCATCGCTGACATTGCAAACTATTCTTGGCTGCGAAGTCACTTATGGGCGCGTGTCAGCGTAGATGGCCTAGCGCATTTACAACGCTGGATGGCCTTGATGGGGTCCAAACCGGGCATTCAAAAGGGCTGCAATGTACCGCCCTCGCCGGGCAAAGCTGATCTGGTCAAAAAAGGCGGCGCCGCCATTACAACGCAATAACTTGCATCGCCGATTGTGACATTGCGGAAAGTGACCGTGGTACCCACTAAATTTCAAAACCCAAGCCCACTTTCTAATCGCCCAGGGTCTATGCCCGCGACTCAAGCTTATGGGTTTTAGCACCCACCCTGCCATCACGTAAAATAGTTTTTTGAACTGCAAAGCCCGCCGTTAGCTGTTATAAATTCCGAATGAAATTCAATAAACTTTTTATTCTTTTAATCTTCATCGGAATATCCGGGTGTGGTGGTGGTGGTGGCAGTGGTGGTGGCAGTGGTACTGCTAATGCGTCCGCTCCTTCTAATGCGTCCGCTCCTGCTGCTACACCCGCTCCTTCATCGGCAAAACTTGAGCCAACATGGACACTTGACGCTGCAGACCCTGCAGATTTAAATCTAAATGCGAGCGATGTTGACGCTATCCTAAACCACATTTTTACCGATCAAGCGGTGCAGTCCGCAGTATTGGTGCGGAACGGGTGGATTATTGGGGAGCGTTTTTCCACGGGTGTTGATATCGACACACTTGGGACTAGCTGGTCCGTTGCCAAAAGTTTTTACGCCGCCTTAATCGGGATTGCCATAGAGGAAGGCTGGATAAGTAGTCTGAATCAACCCGCAAGCGAATTTTTAAGCGAATGGGTCGATAGCGACAAAGAGGCTGTCACTATTCAGGATATCCTGGAAATGCGAGCGGGTTACGGCGCAAATAACGGGATTTACGATGAAACGGATCAAACAAAATTTGCGATCGATTTTCCAAAAACACGAGTTGAGGGCACGACATTTGAATACTCAAACCCGACATCCCAGCTAATAGAACCGATTATTCTAAGGGCGACGGGTTTAGATGCGCAGGCTTATCTGACTGAAAAAATTCTATCGCCGATTGGTATTGATCCAAATCTGGTGGGCATGTGGCTGGATCGTTCCGGCACAAACCCCCTCACCTACATGGGACTGGATATGACGCCATTGGACATGGCCAGGTTCGGCCTGCTTTACGCGCGCAATGGCGAATGGGACGGTAACCAAATCGTACCTGGCAGTTACGTGCAAGCAAGCCTGTCTGCACAAACTGACTTTTATGGCTTACATTGGTGGGTCTTGAATAGCGCGTTCTTTGGTGCAGAGCCCCCCATTACCATTTCCGCAGCAATGGGGTTAGACGGCCAAATGATTTATGTCTGGCCTTCAGAAGACCTTGTTCTGGTGGTACAAACACAATACGAACATAGCGCTAATCAGGGTTACGTTTTATCCAACGCCAATTTTCCTAATACGTGCACCGCGCGTAACGCCTGCCCAGGCCAACCCGGTGCAGAGGTAGCAACCTATGACCAGTTTGCGCTCATGCGCTTGTTGGCTGAACTGGTAAATTGATCTGTTGAGCTGGTAACTTGATCTGTCGAGTTCGTAGACCGATCTGCGAAACGAGCAGAGCATAGGAATCATGAAAGCTCTTTTCCCTCAACGAAAATGTACTTCCTTACGGGTTGTTTAGCAGCCTATTCACAAGCATTTGATTCACTTGATCTATCAGGTAAGCCTAGGTGCGTCTGAACGCGGGCTTCGTCGGACCTCGCGCAATCGATCCTCACCTTTCCTCCTTGTGCCTGTATGACCTGGCCCTATTGGTGGGGTCATCGCAAAACGATGACCCCGGCCTTTGACTAGCTATCTTCTATCTCAATGGCAACATCGTCAGCCGTGACTTTCACTTCAATAACAACGTCTGTGGGCAATAAATCTACAAGGGTCAACTCGCCAGGGAGTTGATCAAACGCAATATCATCGCTATCTATTTCACGACCCAGGGCCGCTTCAACAAGAGAATCGTCGATCAGGGTGCTACCCACTACCGAAATGGTGCGGCCGTTAAGCACAAAGGTATTTGCAGTCACCTCACTGGGCAGGCCTGACAGTTCATTTTCATCGTCATCGTCATCGTCGTCAGATGAAGACGATGAAGACGATGAAGTACCGACCAAACCATCATCATTTTCAAACTCAACTTCGCGAGCGGTAAGGCGGCCTAATTCACAGCCAAGACCTTGCTTATCGCTGGTTGCCTTCACCACATCATCCACGCTCAACTGATCAAAAAATCCCTGTCGACCCAGGATCTGACCGTTAGCGCCTTCAAAATCGTCTTCCGAGATGATTCGGCTCACATCTACCGTGACACCTTGAATCACAACGCTAAAGTCCGAAGCACTGTCACCCACTATTGACTGGACCGGCCCTTGTATCCGGCAATCCATATCATCTTCATCTTCGCGCTCGATGCGTGTCCATATCGCTTCACCACTAGCATCAAGGAACGCTCTGGCTTCAACATAATCGCCCGATTGCAGTCGTTCCAGGAATTGTTGTGGCGTCAAGTGATCACCTTTATCATCGTCACTAACGTCATCTTTCACTCGACTGTTGCCCGTAGGCGTCACCGAAACGCCTAAGCGTGTCGTCAACGAAGAGGCGCCAACATCTGTCACCCGATCTTGCACGCGAAGATAACTTTCAACCTTTGAGCGAGACTGACCGATCACCAGCACACCATTTTCATCAAATGTGCCTTCGATTTTCACCAGGTTACCTTCCTGTCCAACAAGACTAGTCGCATCGGTCACTTCCAGAGTAACCGAACCGATGGTCACTGTATTTGGCTCGCTCAACGTGTCTACGGCACTAACGACCCCTTCGATCTCATATTTCCCGTTACGGTCGTCGTCATCAACCTGACCATCACCATTGTCATCCTCAAAGTCATCTTCACGCTCAACCTTAACCGCAACCCAATCACCAGCACTATTTTGATCCGCTTTAACCTCAACAAATTCGCCGACAAGAGATGAATCTGCCACCAAACCATCATCGAATACCGTAGCACTGGTACCATCGGCACTGTTGGCACTATCAACCACCAAAAATGTCGCCCCGTTGATACGAAATTCACTACCGTCGCTGGCTACTTCGTCAACAAAACCCTTAACTTCATATTCATCATCGCTCACATCAATAAGACCCCCGACTGAACTAGATCGCTCGATGCGAGTTGCAAGAAACCCCTCGGAAATCAATAGACCACTGACTTCCACGACAACCTGCTCACTACCCCCGGCCAGGTCTCGAATATCGATATCACCATCAGCATTATTATCGCCAATATCGTTATCAAAAATTGTGTTTCCGTCTACGACAACCAGCTGCTGTACAACCGAAAAGGACCCGAGAGAAGGGTCCTCCGTCGCCGGCCTTACATTGGTAGCTGGACCTCTTAGGTCATCGTCATACTTAATACTTTGTGCCGTGAGTTCCCCTTCAGAATCACTGGCAGTGATACTTACCTTCATACCAACCCGCAGATTACTATCATCACCAGTACTGCTGTCGCCGTTAACGTCAACCGTCGTATCTGACCCCACGTCAACTTTATCCTCACCGATAAACACACTACCGAACCCAGTAATGACGCCTACAATATTCGTCACTGAAGCTGGTTCCACCGGGGCTGGTTCCACCGGGGCTGGCTCCGGTTCCACCGCAGCAGGTTCAGGCACAATTGAAGATCCGCCGCCACCGCCACCGCCACAAGCAGTTAAGCTAGCCAACACCAATATTAACGCGCCCAATAAAAATGATCTCATTTCCCTAACCTCTATAACTATTATTAACGTCAGATGCCGTTTGCTTTAAAATCATTCGCGAATGGCACCATTGCCACCTGCTTTGCCACCTGCTTTGCAGTGGTAAAAACTCCGGCGGCATTTTTGCCGCGCCGATTTTACAAATAAACGCCGACCAAAGTACATGGAGATATACATGTACAGATCCATTTGATGTAACTTAATGTAACTTGCTGTACACCGGGTTACTAATGGTCGATTCAACTGCCCGATTGGCGTCAAGGATATTGGCCGGTGGAGCGGATAGGTTTTGACACCGTGCCCCCTCGGTCAAACGGTGCCCCCTGTCTCAAACGGTGCCTGGTAACGGATTATGGTTCGACACATCAAGCGGCAGAAGAACGAACCTGGGCGACGACTCAACTGCCCTGCACAACAATTTTAGCGATAAGCGGAACTCAGCAAGCAACTGTTGCGCATGTCGGGCAACCTGCGAGGCAATCCTCGAGGCAACCCGCGGGGCAACCCGCCAGCATCATTACCGTTGGTGACCCTCTAAAAGAACAGCCACATCACAGCGCTTTGATCTTCAGTTAAACGAATCCTTGCTGTGCTTGGCTGTTCTTTGAAAGATCTGGTTTACAATCCGTATCCTCAATAGAGCCAGACAAGGAAAAGAACGCTATGGAATACAAAACGATTTTTATCACTGGCGCTGCCAGCGGCATTGGACGTGCCACGGCGGAACTTTTCCATAGCAAGGGCTGGTTTGTCGGCTGCTTCGACGTTGATCATGATGGCCTGGAGGATCTAAACAGGGCACTAGGTGATCGCTGTTGGACAGCGTATCTAGACGTGCGTGACAAAGAGGCTTTTGACGCGGCGTTAGCGTTGTTTGGGGAACAAACAGAGGGTCGTTTAGACCTTATGTTCAATAATGCGGGCATCACCGTTGGGGGCTATTTTGATGAAATGCCGTTTGACAAGATCATGGACATTGTCAATATTAATTTGATCGGCGTCTTAAATGGCACCTACGCTGCGATTCCGCTACTAAAACAGACAGAAAACTCACTTTGCTTTACCACATCTTCATCGGCAGCCATCTTTGGCACACCAGGAATGGCGGTTTACGGCGCCACAAAATACGCGGTCAAAGGTTTTACCCATGCGATGAGTGTTGAACTGGCACGATATGGTGTCAGAGCCGCAGATGTCATGCCTGGCATTATTGATACAGCACTGTGGGGCAGCAACAGATACGTTGACGGCAAAGCTGTGGCCACGTTTTCAAAAACACCCAAAAGAAACGCCGACAGAACGGACGCTAGCAGAACCATCGCGCCATCTGAGGTTGCGCAGGTCGTGTGGCTTGCCTACCACGGGACGAAACTACATTGGTATGTTCCACCAGAGCTTGAGAAAAATGAGGCTGTTGACTTCGAAGCAAACCGTGACGAGCAGATAGCACGAAGCCGGAAATAGCTTCCAGCGGCACTCGCGCCTTGCTACTTTCCTGCTTGTCGTTGCTTGCCGCTACTTCATGACTCTGCTTCATGCGTCTGCTTCATGACTCTGCTTCATGCCCTGCCTTTAAGCGTTTCGCACTGGCGCTACTTTTCCCAACGAAATAAGCGATTCCACACAGTCGCGAATCGAAACATCCAGCGGACGAAATTCCATATCAAGTGTTTCCCGAATGCGATTATTGCGAAGTTCACAGCCGCCCCATATGGCCCTGAATTCAGCCTCTTTCGCTTGTACTTTTTCAGGGAGCGGGTCGACGAGTTCGGCACCAGCAAACCCTAGCTCCGGAAGTAAGCGATCAATACTGGCGCAGACTTCTTCTAGATATTGGGGTCGGAGTAAAGTGCCGGGGTAAACGGTCACTAGACAGCTTGTCACGGGTTACTTTTCACGCGGGGCGTCGCTGCAGAATGATCAATTGTGATGCCATCTAATGCTAGCGGCTAGCCCCTAGCGGAAAATGACTTTTTTTACCTTTGCTTGTAACAAAGTCTCAATGCCGGTACCAAACCGAGCTCAATTTCTACCCCCTCAAAGCTCATGCCATCAATAACAATTTTTTGTTGCAGGTCTGCGGCTTTTAATAAGGCTTTAAAAAGCGCGTAACCAATGGTGTTTCCTTTCAGGTCATTTAAAGACTGCTCTGTATGTTCGGCCAGTGTTTCGTCTACCGTAAAATGAGGAATTAATTTAGGCGGAACGCCGATCTCAATCTCAAGCTCACCCATGGTATAGCCAGCTTTAGCAAGATGTGGCAGCGCATCATTAAGATTACCGACAACCTCTAAGATTGCGTCACCAACCTTCCCAGAGGGGTCTCCTACTTTACCCTTAACGTCAGCCGCGGTTTGTCTAGCTTTATCAATAAAGTTGCCAAAAGCCATCGTGTTTCCTTTTTCATCGCCGGATTGTAGCGTCGATTAAAACATCGAAAAGCAGTTTCGATTAATGATTTATGATGACTAACGAAAATAACTGCGCCTGGGCAGTGTTAGCGTGCTGATAACTCACTTCTCAAATGCACTACATTGGCGCATCTTACTCACAGCGCCACCTTAGGCAAACATCCCCAATAATTGGCAAGAACGACGGTCGGTCTGGTGACGACCAGTTTTCCCCCCGTGCTACACTTCGATTTAATCGTTTACTCTGGACTGTCACTATTGGTCACGAAATACCAAAATGCCGCACAGAATCGCGGCCCTTTGAATTTACGTAGATAGGGCCACAGCCATGTTCGAACACCCAATCAACCAAAACCCAATCAAACTTTGGCTGCTCAGCATATTCACGCTCATGTTGCTGATCCTGGCATGGACAAATGCCATAGATACCGCCGCTATTGAATATGTTAACAACTCATTAGTGGACGCAGGGCTGATTTTTGCTACGGCCCGCGGAATCAATGCCGTTATCTCTGTGCTTCAGGGTACGGAAATAGATGCCCTTTTTATTACCATCACCGTCGGTGAGCTACTGGACCCAATCAACGACCTGATAGAAAGATTCTCCGCCATCATGCTCGCCGCACTAGGTGTGTTGGTCGTACTGAAGTTAATGCTAGAGATAGTTGGCCATGACGCTTTTAACATTTTGCTGACTGTTGTGGCTGTGATCGCGATTGGCGCCTTGGCGCTCAACAGAAGGGATCTGTATCAACTTGGCGCCAAGCTGCTCATTATCACGATAGTTCTTCGGTTCGGTCTATCGTTTGTGGCCTTTGCAACCGAAATTGTTGATGAAACCTTTTTACTCGACCGAGAAAAGAAACAGCAGCAATCTATGGAAATTTTCCTCGATGAACTCGAGGAATTGGAAACGGCCGTTGGCGCTAACCCGAGGTTCGAAAAACAGATTGAGACGCTCGACGATGAGGTATATTTCCTGAACGAAAGCATGCTCGAGAGAAGAAAATCCTCTGATGAGTTGGAGAAAGAACTGCAGAGCGAAGAGGCAGAATTAAAAACGTTGTGCTTCCCCCTCCCTATCCTTGCCTGCAACGAGACCTTTCTGGCTGATGAAAAAGTAACGCGGTTGAAAGGCTTAACATTAAAAATCGACACCCTGAAGAACTCGATCGAATCGACCCAACACGGGATTGACGAAACCAACGCGAAACTGAAGGTACTTGAGGGCAAACGTGAGTGTCTTCAAAAGAAAACCATCGGCGAAACTTGTGGCATTTGGAATAAGATAAAAGAAGCTTCAACGATAGATATTCGCAGTAAACTGAATCAGCTAGAGGAATACACGGGTACCTTTGTCGATAGTACGATAAATCTTTTGGCTTCTCTGGTCTTTAAATCAATTCTACTGCCTATCGGTTTTCTGTTTCTTGTCGTCGCCTTGTGCAGGCGGGTGTTGCGCCTTAGCCTTTAAGAAATCGCAAACAATCATAAAACTGCGAAGTTATCCCAACGACTGTTCCGCACCGATAATAGCATTGCCCCAAGTGGCTTGCCTGCCAGGCAAGACTACTTATGCACGGCCAACGATGCCTGCCGTTTAAAAGCAGATTAGCCTCTGTCAGATGATCTATCGCTGACGTGATCTGTGGGCCCGATCCACTCAACTTCCGTTGCGGGTCTGGCTTACGCCACGCCGTGCGGTTTTTTTCATCACTGAATAAGCTACGATAAAAAGTCATGGCGTAAGCCATTAACGTCTACCGCTAAGCGATTCAACATGCCGTCAATGCACGGCAGACAACCCCACCCCCGCAACCGCCAGTGTCTAAAACGCTTCGTCTATTCAACGCTAGCCTTGGTCAATTATATCACTGGGAATCCGAAGTGCTTTGATTGTTGAGTTTATTGAACTTGGACTCCATCGTGGGGTTGCGCTGGGTCAGCTTTTTGATGGTTACATCCTGCGCCTTGTTGTTTGCAAGACGAAGGTTCCGGTCCGTACCAAGTAATGCGTCCTTCGTTTTCTGCAGATGGTCGATAGACTTATCAATCTCATCGATCGCTGTTTGAAATTTCCTGGATGCAAGGTCGTAGTTCTTCGCGAATGCAGTCTTGAAACTATCAAGGTCGTTTTCGAAATTTGTTATGTCGACATTTTGTGCTTTAACAAGCGCAAGTTCTGTCTTGTATTCAAGCGACTTCATCGCCGCATTACGCAGCAGCGTAATAATTGGTAGAAAGAACTGCGGACGCACGACATACATCTTCGGGTAGCGATGAAACACGTCCACGATCCCTGTATTGTAGAGTTCACTCTCGGGTTCGAGCAGGGACACCAGCACAGCATACTCGCAACCCTTTTGTGTGCGATCCTTATCGAGTTCCTTTAAAAAGTCCTCGTTCTTTTTCCTGGTTGCCGTGGTGTCGCTTTCGTTTTTCATCTCGAACATGATCGAAACGATCTCGGTGCCAGCTTCGTCCGAGTCGCGAAAAACATAGTCTCCCTTGCTACCAGTACTTGCGTCGTTGTCCTTCTCGAAATAGGCCCTTGGAAATGCTGTTGATCTAATGCGGTTGAACTCTGTCTCGCAGTGCTGTTCAAGGGTTTCACCAACCATCTTTGTTGATAGTCGCGCCTTCATATCGCGTAAACGCTCAATTGAGTCGTCGCGATCCTTAATCTGCGTCTCGTACTTGTCCTTAAGCGACTTCTCTTCGAGTTGTTTTTCAAGCTCTACCTGCTTAAGGCTGCTCTTAAAATCGTCGCGCTCTTTTTCAACCGCACTCACTGCCTGGGTAACTGCAAGCTTTTGCTTAACTTCGTTCGCGTCAAGCTTTGCGTTTAGCGCCTGAATCTCAGCATCCTTCATTGCGGCCGTGTCTTGGACATCCCTGGAAAGTTTTAGCGCAGCTAGCGTTGAGGCTGCATCGCTATCTTGCTTCGCCTTTGCCAGGGCGTTTGTTAACACGTCTCGTTCTTTTTCAACGGCAGCAAGCGCTTCGGTAACGGCAAGCTTTTGTGCCACCACACCCGCATCAAGCTTCGCCTGCAGTCCCAGAATTTCAGCATTCTTAGCTGCTGCAGCCTTCTGCATTTCGCTACCCGCTTCACTCTTGGCAAGCTCAACTGCATTTCGCTTTTCTTTCTCGGCCAGTTCAAGGCGGTCGCGCAGTTGTTGTTCAAACTCGCTGTCGCGAACCTGCTTTAAAATGTCTGCATAGCCCGCTTCGTCGATCTTGAATGCCTTATCGCAGTGCGGACAGTTGATGTCATGCATTGGTTTTCCCCTTTTGACGAAAGTTCATTTGCGCATGCCCTGTACTATAAACGGTGCCTTACAAGATGGTGTACGGAATTTCATCCGCGTCGTGTTGAATAGCAGAACGTAATCATTCTGTTGACAAAAAAATCGAAAAATATCACATAAGCTAACGGCTGGTTAAGAATAGGCGGGTGTTTATCCCAAGGGTTAATCGCCACATCTACCAAAGTTAAAATATTCGCCTTTCACAGTCACTGTGCCCAGCAGGCTACCTGAAAAACAAAGCGCCTGGATAACAAAGCACCTCGATAACAAAGCACCTCGATAACAAAGCACTTGGAAAACAAAACCCTTGGATATCGCCGATACGCGGCTCGTATGAATGGACATTTAACGCCCTTCGTCCCCTTCAGAGTCCTCTTCAGAACCCCCTTTTGAGGGTCTCCTGTAGGCGGTGGGAAAGCGCAGGGCCAAGTATTCAGCGCATAGAGCGTTATGGCCTTAAGGCCTAGCGAAGTCGATGCTTTGCGTAGCTGCCGTTATTTGCCAAGGATGGCATCTTTGCGGGTTTTCAAGGTTTCTTTTTCGGCAATCTTGCCGAGTTTGGAGGTTGACGCCATACCGTCGCCTTCCGAAGGCGCTTCGGGCTTGTGCGGGCGTTGCCATTCAGACGGTTTGACCTGCCAGAGAAAAAAGAACAACGCGCTGAAGACGACAACGGTTTTTACCACCAAGGCCACTAATGCCCACGTGGGGGAGCGCTCTGCCAGGTACCCGGCCACATCAACGTAAAGCCAATCCGTCACCAGCGCTACGGCGATCGCGGTCAACATGTAAAATATCTTTAACCGATATTTCCGTGCGACAGCCAACAGCGCGCTAGTGCGTGCGAATCGATACAGCGACATCAGAAGAAGCTAAGCCCAAATAGCGCCAGCACGCCCATCAGCGAAGTCTGCTTGATTTCATTCCAGACAGATGACTCGGCATCCGCTAAAAGGTATTCCAGATCTTCCTCAGAGATGTCGTCCTCAGTTTTGCCGTTAAGAATCATGTCCTTGCGAACTCGCTTCACGGCCTGCTCTCGCACTTTTTGTTTGATGAAGGGGCTGGGGAGATACTTTTTTAGATCTTCTAATTCCATTCATCTAGATTAGACTATTCAGATACTTTTGTAATCTTGGGTTAAACCTGACGCTCTTTGTTCTCTAAATCGTTTCTCTTTCCTATCATTCGTGTTTTTTCACTCAATCTATTTCTTCAAGATGCGGAGTAGCATCAAGGCCAGATCTACAGTCTCCGTTTGCTGACTTTGGCACGGCGGTTATGGCGTTTTGTGAAATTCTGGCTCACAGACTTTTGGATAAACGTTGCCCGTGTCCTTCTCTCTACGATCTAAAAAAGCGATGGTGATGGAAAATATAATCAATTGTACAAATGGAAAACAAGCGACCAGACTGCTAGTTCTTTATTTTAAGTGTGAAAATTGCGATGAAAAAGTCTATAAAATTTTCAATGAAGATCCTCACTGCTGGTTTATTTACTCTTGCCATTGTCCCGCAGGTCGCCAATAGCGACCAGACAATGACCGGCAAACCAAAAGGTTACGAGGCCGTTGGCCTGACCGTCAATGAACAGCCGCGCACCAATCAGTTCTGGTGGCCTGACCAACTTAATTTGTCACAGCTAAGAGACCATGATGGTCGCTCCAATCCGCTTGGTGAAGAATTCAATTACAAAGAGGCCTTTGATGCGCTTGATTTTGCAGCAGTAAAGGCAGATGTGAATGCGCTGCTCACGGATTCGCAGGACTGGTGGCCGGCTGATTTTGACAACTATGGACCGTTTTTTATTCGACTAGCCTGGCACAGTGCCGGCACCTACCGAACCCTGGATGGTCGCGGCGGCGGTGACGGTGGCCAAATGCGTTTCAACCCCCTTAATAGCTGGCCGGACAACGGTAACTTGGACAAGGCGAAAAGATTACTGTGGCCAATCAAACAAAAGTACGGCAACAGCCTGTCCTGGGCTGATCTAATGATCCTGGCAGGTACTGTAGGCCTGGAAAATATGGGCTTTGAAACTTATGGCTTTGCTGGCGGCCGTGCCGATGACTGGGAACCCGATCTTGTTTATTGGGGACCCGAACTTGAGATGCTCGCCAGTGATCGCGAGGACAAAGACGGTAAATTACAGCGGCCCCTGGGGGCTGCCCATATGGGCCTGATTTATGTTAATCCGGAAGGACCCAAGGGCAAACCTGACCCAATAGGTTCCGCGCGCAATATCCGTGTAACGTTTGGTCGAATGGCAATGAATGACGAAGAAACTGTCGCCTTGATTGCTGGCGGTCATACCTTCGGCAAGATGCATGGCGCTCACAAGGCAGGGGACTGCGTAGGTGTCGAACCCGGTGCAGCGGGAATCGAACAGCAGGGACTTGGCTGGAAAAATAAATGTGGCAAAGGACACTCTGAAGATACTGTCACCAGTGGGCTGGAAGGTGCATGGACCCAGGCACCGACCCAGTGGACAACCTTATACCTACAAAACCTGCTCAACCTGGAGTGGGAGCAGACTAGAAGTCCGGCGGGCGCTATTCAATGGGTGCCTGCGGATAAATCGCTGCACAGCTCAGCGCCTGATGCCCATATTGCAGGAAAGTTCAACGCACCGGTAATGACCACCGCTGACCTTGCGATAAAGTTCGACCCGGCTTATCGACAAGTCGCCGAACGGTTCCTGGCGAATCCAGGGGATTACCAGTTGGCATTTGCGAAGGCATGGTACAAGTTGACGCATCGGGATATGGGCCCCCGTTCGCGGCTGCTCGGAGACGATGTGCCAGAAGAAGAAATGATCTGGCAGGATCCGGTCCCCGCTGTCGACTACAAGGTAGTCAACGACAGGAGCATCAGCAAGCTCAAGGAAACGATTATTGATTCCGGCCTGTCGGTTCCCGATCTAGTCCGCACGGCTTGGGCATCCGCATCAACGTTCCGTTCTTCTGACATGCGTGGTGGTGCCAATGGTGCACGCATTGCGCTTTGGCCGCAGAATAGCTGGTCTGTCAATAGCCCGGCGAAACTGGCGGAGGTGCTGGGTGAGCTTGAAAAAATTCAAACTGTTTTTAATAGTAAGGCGCGCGGCGGGATGCAGGTATCTCTGGCCGATGTCATTGTGCTGGCTGGCGCTGCCGCAATCGAAAAGGCTGCAGAAGACGCTGGCGTGACAGTGCAGGTTCCGTTTGTACCTGGACGTTCTGACGCAAGCCAGGTTCAAACGGATGTGAAATCTTTTGCGCTGCTGGAACCTTCTGCCGATGCATTTCGTAATTTCTTTGATGCAGAGAAAAGTTATCGCTCACCAGCGGAAATGCTTGTAGATAAAGCTGACCAGTTGCACCTCACTGTGCCTGAAATGACCGCCCTGATTGGCGGTATGCGGGTACTGGACGCAAATACCGGCGGCGCAAAGCATGGTGTTTTCACGGACGCACCTGGCACGCTCAGCAATGACTTTTTTGTGAACCTGCTAGATATGTCTACCGTTTGGCGAAAGGCAGACGAGGAAGGTGTTTACGAAGGTCTTGATCGTGAGACAGGCGCACTGAAGTACACCGGGACCACCGTAGATCTGATCTTTGGTTCAAACTCGGAACTGCGTGCCGTTGCCGAGGTATATGCCTTTAATGGTTCGCAGGAAAAATTCGTCAAGGATTTCGTCGCCGCCTGGAACAAGGTAATGGAACTTGATCGCTTCGACCTAAAGTTCGAGATCTAGATTCTCAAGGTTGCGCGTTGCGGCAAAGTATTGCCGCAACGCACGACGCTGACGGATCGCCATTTGAGCGGTTTGATTCAGCACATTACACAGTCAATAATCGGGAAGTCACCCGCCCAGGAATGCCTGGGATGGGTTAGCCCTGGTCATCGAGGCTGATCACCTTTCAACGCCTGCTGGCGACCGGCAGGCTAACTGACCTTCTGTGACGATGCAGTGCACTTACTACGTAATTACATTGGTTCATAACTGCACGCTAATGGTCTCTGCACGCATCAGTACGCCATCACCAAGGTGCGCTCTTCTGGCGGCCTTGAACGCTTCGAAATCGCCGGTAATCGTCTGCCAGCCGAAAAAGAACGCCTGACCGTCGATCATCTGGGGGATTGCGCTAACGCCGTTTGGAATGACAGCAAAGTCTTCCGGGCTACGTGAGAACAGGTGCTTGTCGATAAAATCGAGATAGGTGTCAAATTTGTCAGCTGCCACCAGATCTACAAAAGCCACTGCGGTTTCCTGTTGGGCTCCAGCCATTTTAATGATTTCTGTCGGGAACAGTCCGGCGGTCCAGCGGGCGTTTATTTCAATGACCACGACATCGTCACCATCGATAAAGTAATCGATTCCGCAGTTAATACCCTCGGGTAGCACAAAGCCATGGGCACGTGCGTATTCGCCCACCTTCATCAGCACTTCTTCCTGGGCTTTCGTCAGAATGACATCGGGTCCCAGGAGATTCCCGACCCACAGACCTTCAGAAAACATGATCTTGCGCACGTTGGCGATGGAGATGTCATCCGGCGTGATCCTCAGGTCAACGGTCATCTCTGTAAACCGGTCCAGGTCGAGTCGTTCCTGCAGGATGACGTCCAGGTCAGCGGGGAATTCCTCAACATAGTCCAGGCAATCCTGCTGGCTATTTACCACGGTGACGTTCCTTGCCCCTGAAAGTCCCAGGATCTTCAGCATGATCTGGTTGCCGTGCTTGCTCAGGAAATCAGCAACCTGACTGCCCCCGAGTTCTCCCTTCGTGGTCACCAACGTTTCGGGCACGGGTATACCGAAATCTGGCGCATGCTGCGCGAAAAACACTTTGGAATTCATGTCCTGGCTGATCCGTAGCCTGTCTGGATCAGCGTGAATGACCTTGTTAGATCCTGAGGTGAGGTACAGCGTAAACGTTTCAGTATCCGGGATATCTTTGGCCACTGACTCGTAGAAACCCTGCTTGGGATGATAGTGCCAGTGCTGCGCGGGAATAGTCTGTATCCCCATACTTTCGAAGAAGCCCGAAAGACGTTTCAGGCGCTTTGGCCAGGGTGGCTGGCTGAAAGCGTCGTACAGCATAAGGTGATCGCTAGGCTTTCCGATACCTATCAGTGCCACCTGCAGGAAGCCCATCAGGTCCTTCAGGGATTCGAACTCTTCGGTCTGTTTGGGCGTCAGGTTGTCAGCGTCGAAGTGCAACTCGATATCGTCCGCGGACATGGCATAGGTCGTGCTCTGAAGGATTCCTGGGCTGAAGTTCGCGACGCGCATACTTTTCTCCTGGATGATTTAAGTCAGATATTCTCGAAGTCAGTGGGCCACGTCAACTCAGCGTCAGCATTTAGTGTTGAAGGGAGATTTTCTGGAAAGCGACCCCTATGGCGTGTCGGGTCTAAAGCACGCCATAGGGTGTTCTTGAGAAAGTTTGCAGAACAACAAGAAAGCCCTAAACCCAAGCCTTGCTCGATAACGCAGGCCCAACGGTTCACGGGCGTGTTCGCCACTGATATCCAGAAATGTCTTTGCTAATTGCGGGGCCCGCCTTCGGATTGCCCAGCGCGCCTTACGTGGAGAAAAGAATGCGGAGAAAGGAATGTGGCGAAAACGATGTGGCGAAAACGATGTGGCGAAAAGACCATCACCTAAAGGACTATTACAGCAATATTTTGTCGACGAGCTAATTTTGCAGCAGCTTAGTGCCTGTTGTACTGTGTTGTAAGAACAAAATAGTTAGCAGTACCGATAGCCCTTAAATTATTCATTCATCAAGGACACTTTAGTTATGAAAAAATTCACGTTCGGACTACTTATGACTGCTCTCACCAGCCTGGTGTACGCCGGTGAACCCGAAGGCCCCCATGATGGTGCAGACTGGCAGCTATGGGCCTATTCTTCTGCCGCGCCTACCCCACTGGGCAGCAATGCCACTGTTCTTGCACTTGATGGCTCGGTGTTGCGTAAAGGCAGCAATGGCTGGACCTGTATGGTTGGAAATCCGCGCCCGGCACCCAAGGGTGGGTGGGCCAGTGCCCATGACGCCATGCCGATCTGTACCGACCAGGTGGGTATGAAATGGATGAGCGATTTTATGGCCGGAAAAGACCCCAGCATCGAGCGTGATGCCTATATGTGGATGCTTCATGGTGATGTAGGCGAAGACAACACTACCGCTGGGATCCTCAACAAAGCCGATGCGGCTGACCCTTCCCAATGGATCGAATCTGGACCGCACCTGATGATGTTGCCCAGAGATCCGTCTTCTCTCGATGGTATGGACGACGACTTTAACAGTGGCGCTCCCTATGTCATGTTCCCGGGTACGCCGGGCGCGCATGTGATGATCCCAGTCCACGGGTACTACGATTATCAGGCGCCAGAGTAACCGATGCTGCCAGCCAGAGGCCAACAATGATCTTTGGCTGGCTGTTTAGCCGGTATCATTGACCCAAAAATTGACCCAAAATATTGCGGAAGATCCCAGATCATAACGCCGCACAGCCACCGCCATTGAACGCCGCAACCAACAGCCAACGCTAATCTACTTTGGATTAACCCAAGCACATCACCCCCCGCTCGGTAAGACAGCCCAATGGGAGTATGAAGGCGATGCAAAGGTGGGCTATTTCATCTACCATTGCCGGCCTGCAGTTCTGGTAGGAAACTACCAAAAAATAACCCTGCAAAGCTTAAGTTTATCGTCCACTACCAGCGTAATAATATGATGTTAAAAAACAGCGCGTTTCTGTGCGCCGCCGTAATCGCCCTTTCAACGGGCTGTTCTTCAACCGATGTAGGAACAAAATTAGCAGATTATGGTGAGGGTGGACTTGCTTCAGCGCAGGTTGTTTCAGGCAAAACTATCTTGATGAGCCCCCGCCTTGAGGATGTCACGCCGGACAGTTTTAATATTCGTTATGTCGAATTTTCGTTTGGATACGGCACGCCAATGAATGTCAGGGACATGGCAATAGCGCAGTGCGAATCGGTGGGAAAAGTGGCTATTTATAAGGCCTCCTCAAGGGGCCTGGTCCAGGGTAATACTGTCAAAGCCTACTATGAGTGCAGATCTCAAGACTAGAAGACCCTGGGCTGTCTGTTGGTTGATTTGATCTTTATCGTTTGCTTCGAGCCTAACGATAGAAAATGGGATTTGCAGAGAGCAGCCTAGCGCTGATCACCAGCCTAGGTTCCTTTATGGTCATCAACCAAAAAACACCCCAATGAAAAAAGATAATTCGAACACGGTTTGAGTAGCGCCAGTTTCATCGTTAGGCTAGTACGGCACACGACAGAAGCTTCAAATTTTTATGAAGCTTTTCCAAAACACTTCTTTAGGCGTTTAACGCGCCAGGAACGCGAATGAAAATAGTATGGTTAGCTTTTATCTTGAGTTGGTCGGCTTTAGCGACAGCTAAGGGGGCGACTGCCGGTGAATATGGCGCCGCAATGCCTACCAGCGGCTCAACACTATCGCTTAATGAAGCAATTACTAATTTTGAATCAGGCAACCCGATTGTCGCTAGAAAGTTAAGCGGCAGCATTAAAGAAGTGTGCAAAAAGAAAGGTTGCTGGATGGTCCTAGCCGATGGCGCTAGTTATGCTCGCGTAACCTTCAAAGACTATAGCTTTTTTGTTCCAACCGACGCGCACGATGCGAACGCTGTGGTTTATGGCAGCCTTAACCGAGAAAGGCTGACACCAAAAGAGGCGAATCACTTTGAAGAAGACGCCGGGCGGGCCGCAACCATTGAATCAGATCAATTCGAATACCGCGTCGTGGCATCTTCGGTGATTTTGAGCGCAAAGCATTAAGGCATTTTTCAGCGAGATCAAAGGCTAAGGCTGGATCACTAAAGCCCTGATTCGACCAGATTGTTACAAAGACATGAACTGCAGTGCTGGCGACTGGTTATAGTCGACCGTTGTTTACATCCAGTCTTTTCTGGCAGCTGAGCTCGCCTGAATAACAAAAGACGAACAACTTCATAGCAACTGTCTGATGCTACCCGGTTATTTTTGCAACTCAGTGACGCTTCGATTGCGAGCTTTGGCGGACATTGCGAGTTATGACTTGGAATTTTTGATTAGATATGCATCACCAGGTGCATCAAGCCGGCTCGTCGAAGTGTCACTCAAAATTGCATACGTAATTACGTGCCACTTCAACTCGCGTTTGTGCGCGGCGTTAGGTGGATAGCGCGTCAGCGGCTAATTATCTGTACCTAGCCACTGAACGCTTTATCCGCTAACGATTGTACAGAGGACAGTAAATTTAAAGCGCATTTACTCCGAATCTCAAAAGCTCCCCAATTGGACTTTTTTTGAATTTGAAAGTTCGAATGACAGTCTTTCCGTAGTGATTGATCAATGTCTCAATAGCTAATAATCTAATGACTTACAGACGGCCGGGGTGCTTACTGCTGTTTGCTAATCGCTATTTCCAGCCTTAGCACAGCCCGCCATAAAAGCTCGCGGTTGTCCTCGGCGGTTAACTTACGATAGTTGGCACTCGGTTCAAATTCAATGAAAAGATAATCCCTAATAAACTGACGCCGATAGACTAATCCGGCAGCATAGACATTTGTGTAACTATCAGGACGCGTGACGCCGGCGGCGGAAACAAAATACGACACAGCAATGGGTCGTTCATCTTCGGTTTTATAGCGATTAAGCAAAGAAAATTGTGTTGTCCATTCAACACCCTGGGTGCGTTCACCATAGGTCAAGCGCGATGACCAATTGACGATACTATTGTTTGTAAGCAATCGACTTATTCTGAAGTTTGTTAGCGAGTAGACATTTTTCTCATGCTCATATTGGATCCGTTCGGTAAAACGATAGGTGGTCTTATCGCTCAGCGCACCTTGGCGACGATATTTGATGCCGGGTCTGAGGTGCCCGTTAGACCAACCGAGTGTATAGTCGAATCGAGATCTTGATGTCTCGCGCCCCGAGAATTGTAAGCCAATCCGATCTTCCTCTTCTTGGCCGGGCAATCGATCTGTGAAGCTACCGTCTTCATCTTCATCGCCACTGAATACCAGCGATAGCTTTTTCGACAGTCTCGGCATGTGGACTCGGCCACGAATTTTTGAGCCAACGCTGTTGCCATCTTCACTGTCCCAATCACTCTCAAGTTCGATCCGAATGACTGATTCGGCCTGCTCGGAATCGTAGTCCGTATCGCCGAAGAAACTATCCATCCAATTGGCGAGTGCCTGAGTTTGATTGGTCAGATACCCGTGACTGCCATCAAGCCAGTTAACTTTAGGGTCGTCAGACTCCGGTGCGGCAGCTTCCCATCCTTCTTCAACCGGCTCAGCTAGAAGCGAATGACTATAGGATGATAAGAACAACGCCGGTAATAGGAAAGTGCAGCAAAAGAGCAGTAGCGCACGAGTCTGTGCTTTGATTTTTGATGGTCTTTGTAACGAAGGAGGAAACATTCTTTGCAGCACTATAATTCAGGGAAAGATTTCAAAACAGGCTATTTTAATCATGCCATGGTGTCAAACTTGACAGGTTGTATGTGTGTCGTAAGCAATGGGATGGACTCCTCCTCACCTGACTAATCGGCGACTATGCGCCAGAATGGTAATTGAGAGAAAACCATTTAAAAAACGAGGAGAAGTCCGTGACTAATATTAAGCGAGTAGGTGTTG